>OHNP01000002.1_pt1 | contig 293049 bp, 290 predicted proteins | sample 1569531 | NCBI WGS metagenome assembly OHNP01 (sample SAMEA3879587, study PRJEB24766) | human gut metagenome | biome: human-associated habitat; feature: feces | place: USA | collected 1985/1987
TTTTGGTCACCGCATCGTTTTTATAGGATGCGTATACCTCTGTCTGCGTGTTTAACAAACCTGTTGTGTTTACACCCATACTCTCATCCTCCTTGAATTCTACCGGTCAATTCCATTTGTTTCCGGTTAAACTATGTTGGTATCTACTATAGATATCGGTTCTTTTCACAGAATCTTTATAGTTTGCTTTATTTTTGTTTCACAGTGACACGATAGGTCTTTCCAACGGCAGATTTTGTTCTGGCCTTCACCATCACATAGAGTTTCTGCCCCTTTGCAGCTTTTACGGTAAACTTCTGTCCGGTCTGTGCATAATCTTCCTGTTTGACCAGCTTCTTTTTCTGATTATATACACACACATTCCAGTATCCGCTGTCAGGAAGGCTTACTTGTATGGTCACCTTTCCCTTCTTTGCAGCCTTATATACAAAATAATCTTTATCCTTTACCGCATAATTATTCGCACTACAGGTCTTATTCTTTTTTACAGTTGTAGCTGTGGCAAAAGAATCATTGTATTCCTGTTCCCAGTTATCAGCCTTGTACTGATTGACTGTCACCGTGTATTCGTGTCCGCACGCATAATCATTGATATTCCGTTCTACCTTCAGGTAAATCTCTTTGCCTTTCCGGAAACCGAGCTTTGCAGTGGAAATCTGCAGATCATCCTCTGTTTCCACGGTCTGAAGCAGCTTCTTTTTCTCATCATATACGGAAAGTTTCCAGTACTGATTGTTTCCACCGTCCGCATTTGTAAATTTGAAATTGAAATATCCACTGCCCGTGGCAACGTAGCGGTAGTAATCCACATCTTTTTTGCTGTTGATACTTCCATGCAGTGTCTTTCCGGCGGTAAGATCCGTGGCAAGTGCCATGATATCGTTGGATTCCTTTTCCCAGCCTTCCGTTGCATAGTAATTGGAACGGATCTTGTACTGGTTTCCAACGCCGTAGCAGGTGACTTTCACATACACTTTTGCTCCCACCGGAAGGACATATTTATCGGAGGATACGGTTCTTGTATTGGTATCTTTCTGCAGTTCATTCATATTTTCATCATATGCTTTGGCTTTGACATACATAGGCCTTGTTACTATTCCTGCCTTGCCCGGAATGCTTAAGCATCCTTCCTGGCCTGTCTGGCTTCCAGATGTTTCAAGTATTTCAGGATTAACCATTACAACCGGGCCGTCTCCTACATCAATTACCACAATTCTCTTGAGTATTCCAACCTGCGGTGCCGCAAGTCCGACGCCATCCGCATCATACATGGTATCAAGCATATCTCCGATGAGTTCTTTGGTTCTGTCATCAACCTGTGTTACCGGCCTGCAGATTTTTCTTAAAATCGGATCGCCTTCAGTTCTTATTGTTCTTAAAGCCATTTTCGTGTCTCCTTACCGAATTATCTGAAATCAAATACAACATGGCACTCTTTGTAACATGGCACGTTACATTTAAGATAATTCTCTATTATATCTTTTATCTGTATTAACAGTGCATAATCTCTGCACTTATAATATATTACTCTGTTGTAAATATCATTAATCTTATATACCGCCGCATCAGCCGGCCCGATTATGTTCACCCTGTCGTCTACTGATGTGAGCTTATAAAGTTCATCGGAAAGCTTTGTTGCAAGATTGGCATCGGCGCATGAAATTCTGACTGCCATCATATGATTGGACGGCGGATATCCCATAAGTTCCCGATATCCCATCTCTTCATCATAAAAAGCATCATAATCCTGTCCGGCCGCATGTACAATGCTGTAATGTTCCGGGTCATATGTCTGGATCACGACATTTCCCTTCCTGTCACCGCGTCCTGCCCTTCCCGCTGCCTGCGTCAGCAGATCAAAAGTAATCTCCGCAGCCCTGTAATCACTGCAATGAAGCGACATATCTGCAAGCAGGATTCCGACAAGCGTAACATCCGCGAAGTCATGTCCCTTAACTATCATCTGTGTTCCGATAAGTATATCCGCTTCATGCGATGCAAATTTTTCAAGAATATTCCGGTGTCCTTCCTTCCCGGAAGTTGTATCCAGATCCATTCTCAATACTGATGCATGCGGAAAAATCTTACGTGTCTCTTCCTCCACTTTCTCCGTGCCCGCCTTGAATGCTCCTATGTATTTGGAACCGCATTTGGGACATATATGGTTAAAAACCGTCTCATATCCGCAATAATGGCAGACTAACCGGTTACGCCCGTGAAGTGTAAGTGACACATCACAATGAGGACATTGTATCACATTCCCGCATTCTCTGCAATTGATAAAGCCCTGATATCCTCTTCTGTTGAGGAAAAGCATTATCTGCTCTCCGGCATCAAGTTTCTCCTGCATAAGACTTTTAAGCTTTGTGCTGAACATTGTACGGTTGCCTTTTTTCATTTCATCGCGCAGATCCACCACATCAACATCGGGTATTGTGGCATTTCCGGCTCTGTTATCAAGACGGTATAATTTATATATCCCGCTTTTGCATCTGTTAAATGTTTCAAGCGAAGGAGTTGCCGAACCCATAATGACTTTGGCTCCGGTCATTCTGGCAAGTTCTATCGCTGTTTCCCTCGCATGATACCGCGGAATAGTCTCACTCTGATATGCACTTTCATGCTCCTCATCAATTATAACAGCACCAAGATTGTTAAAAGGTGTAAAAAGAGCCGACCTTGGACCAACCATTATTTTAATCCTGCCCTGGGCCGCAAGTTCAAACCGGTCATACTTCTCACCCTTGGAGAGTCTTGAATTTATAACCGATACTACGTTCCCGAATTTTGCATAAAAGCGCATTATGGTCTGATATGTAAGTGAAATCTCAGGAATAAGCACAATAACTTCCCTGCCTTTCGACAGGACATGCTGTATTATCTCCATATAAACTTCCGTCTTGCCGCTTCCTGTCACACCCTTAATAAGACATGGTGTCATATCATTATTGTCGTAATCTTTTATGATACCGTCGCAGACAACCCGCTGCTCCTGATTAAGACTTGTGACATTGCGAAAATCCTCTGCTGCTTCCAGTTCGTTTCTGAATACCCTCTGCGTATCTATCTCGATAAGACCGGCGTCCGAAAGTGCCGACAGTGACTGCCTGACCTGTCCCATCTGTTGTGTAACCTTCCGGTAATCACATACCGGATTATTGGACAGAAATTTAAGTATTTCGGATTGTTTTCTTTTCGATGTCCTGTATTCTTCCGACAGCGACAAAGCTTCTCTTGGTGATATAAGAAGTCTTACAGTCCTGTTATTTACCTGCTTTACCTTCTCCTTAACCGGAATTACTGTTTTAAGTGCCTGGTTAATGGTCGAACCGTAATTAGTTTTCATCCAGTAAGCCAGCTTAATCATCCGTTCGTCAATCGTAGTACTTGACTTCACTATTCCATCAAGCGGTCTTATTTTGTCCGGGTCGATTTCCGGCGTGTTACTTAAGTTTACAACATATCCCGTTCTGTGGCCTGCACCAAACGGGATATTGACTTTGTTTCCTATTGATATTACGGATGCAATATCTTCCGGGACACTGTATTGAAATATTTTATCTAATTTTTCATGGGAAATGTCTACAATGACACCGGCATATATCATATATTGCTCCTATTAATTCATCTTTCCTGCTGCTTTAAGTATAAGTTCGCGGTCAGACATATGATATTTAACACCTTTTATTTCCTGATAATCCTCATGGCCTTTGCCTGCCACAACAATTATATCTCCCTTTTCGGCATTATCTACCGCATATTTGATTGCTTCGGCACGATCCGCTATCTTGACATAACGGCCGGCTGTTTTGGCAATTCCTGTTTCAATATCCTGCATTATCATATCAGGTTCTTCATTACGGGGATTATCACTTGTAATAACCGTAAAATCCGACATCTTACCTGATATCTTACCCATCTCAAATCTTCTCTGTCTGGATCGGTTTCCGCCGCATCCGAATACCGTGACAATTCTATGTGGATTATATTCCCGCAATGTTTTCAGAAGGCTTTCGAGGCTCATCGCGTTATGCGCATAATCAACCATGACCGTAAAGTCGTCGGATATTTTAACAGGTTCAACGCGTCCCGGAACCTTTACATTATATAAGGCCTTTTCAAGCAGGCCATCGTCAACATCAAGGTGTTCCGTGACCGCTATCGCACAAAGTGAATTATAGACCGAAAATTCTCCCGGAAGTCTCAGTTTTACATGCATGTTCTTAGAGCCTTTCACATCATATGATGTCGTGATGTGGCCGTTTTTATGTTCATATATTATATTATCCGCATATAAATCAGCTGTATTCTTCAATCCGTATGTCTCAATACTGCACGTATGTCCTTCAAGGACAAGTCCTGCATGCTCACTGTCCATATTGACTATTCCGGTACGGCATTGTCTGAATAATTTTCCCTTGCATGCTGCATATTCTTCAAATGAGCTGTGCTCATTCGGTCCGATATGATCCGGTTCAAGATTGGTAAACACTCCTATATCAAACATGATTCCGGCTGTTCTGTGAAGCATCAGTGCCTGTGATGAAACTTCCATCACAACACATCTGCATCCGGCATCTGCCATATCGCGAAAATATTTCTGTACCATATATGACTCCGGCGTGGTATTGGCTGATGGAATATGTGTATCACCTATTATAGTCTCTATCGTACCTATAAGACCGGTCTTGATATTACATGCTTCCAGAATATCACGCACCATAAACGTCGTCGTAGTTTTACCCTTGGTGCCGGTTATTCCTATAGTAAACAGTTTTTCTGCCGGATAATCAAAAAAAGCTGCTGACATATATGCAAGCGCAAGTCTTGTATCCGGTGTTCTGATAATTACCGCATCCGCCGTTTCGATGCCTTGCGTATCACGTTCAACAATTACGGCCGCTGCTCCCTTTGCAATAACATCGGTTATAAAATCATGTCCGTCCACAACTGCTCCGCTTATGCAGACAAAAACGTCTCCACGGGTAACTTTACGCGAATCATATTGAAGTTCTTTTACTTCAACGTCAACATTACCACTTACAACAGTATATTCTGTTTTTTCAAGTAATTCCGCTAATTTCATAATATACCTCCGGCTTACTCTGCCTTATTTACCTCTACCGAGTTAACACAGTTATTCATAAGCATTGCTATGGTCATAGGTCCGACGCCTCCCGGAACCGGCGTTATAGCTGATACATGAGGATATACGTCATCATAATCCACATCACCACAGAGAATACTCTTGCCATTCTCATTCGTTCCAAGTCTGTGTATTCCTACATCAATTACAACAGCGCCTTCTTTAACATACTCATGAGTTATAAATTCAGGTTTGCCGATAGCAGCCACAAGTATATCCGCACGCCTTGTTACTTCTTTGAGACCTGCCGTATGTGAATGGCATACCGTAACTGTTCCGTTCTCGCGTAAAAGTAACATTGCCATCGGTTTGCCGACAATATTGCTTCTTCCTATCACGACACATTCCCTGCCGTCAATTTTAATTCCGCTTCTCTTTAAAAGTTCGATGATTCCGGCCGGTGTACATGATACAAACCCTTTCTGCCCAATGCTTAACGCTCCGACGCTTTGCGGGTGGAAACCGTCAACATCTTTAAGCGGACTTATTGCCTTGATGACCTTATCCTCATCAATGTGCTTTGGAAGCGGAAGCTGCACAAGTATACCATTAACATCCGCCCTGTTATTAAGTTCTCCGATAAGTTTCAAAAGCTCTTCCTGTGTGGTTTCCTCCGCAAGTTCGTATGCAAGAGATTTTATTCCTACATATTCACATGCTTTTTTCTTATTACCGACATATACGCTTGATGCCGGGTCACTGCCCACCTGTATAACCGCAAGACATATTTCAATGCCCTGTTCCTTATATGATGCGACTTTTTCCTTCAGTTCATCCTTTATCTGTCTGGATATTGCTTTTCCATCGATTATCTGTGCCATAGCTTCCTCCTGTATATTATTTATTACATATATTGTCAACACAAAGATTGAGTTTCATTCCGCGTGATCCTTTGAAGAGTACGGTATCTCCTTCCTTAAGGTCACTGTCAAGATATTCATCAACCTCTTCCCTTGTGTCAAAATGTCTGATTTTAAGCGACTTATTACACTCTGCTGCTTTGTCAATATTGATTGAAAGTTCTCCGTATGTTATAAGTTCATCAACATTGTGTCCTGCCATAAATGCTCCGACCTCCGCGTGATATTGTGGTGATTTGTCGCCAAGTTCAAGCATATCGGCAAGCACTGCGATCTTCCTTGATTTTCCGATTGTGCATAATACATCTATTCCCGCTTTCATTGAATCAGGGCTTGCATTATATGAATCATCGATAATTGTAATTCCGTTATGGTGTATAATCTGCTGCCTCATCTCCACACCGCCATATCTGGAAAATGCTTCGGCAGCCTTATCCGCCGCGATGCCATATCTTACGGCAACAGCTATTGCTGCTAACGCATTTCTCACGTTATGCATACCCGGAACATTGAGACAGACATGACATAATATTTCATTATTATTCATAACATCAAATTCTGTCTGTGCCCCGGCTTTAATGTTAACCGCACGGTAATCATTATTATCATTTATGCCAAAAAGTGTGATTCTGCACTTAAGTTCATGCATATGTTTTTTAAGTATTTCATCATCCCCGTTAAGGAACATCATTCCATCAGAACCTAATGCGTCGGATATATGGAATTTTTCTTTGCATATCCCATCCTGGCTTCCAAGCTGTTCTATATGTGACACTCCTATATTGGTAACAATTGCCGCATCAAGATCAACCAGTTCTGCCAGTCTCTTCATCTCGCCCGGCATGCTCATTCCCATCTCTATGACAGCAATTTCATCATCCGGTGAGATTTTGGATAGTGTGTTGGGAACACCTATCTGGCTGTTATTATTGCCTGATGTCTTAAATACCCTGAATCCGGCCGATAAGGCACACGCCACCATTTCCTTGGTGGTTGTCTTTCCTACACTTCCCGTAATTCCTATCTTAGGAATATTCATCCTGCGTCCGTATGCACTTCCTATTTCCTGCATTGCTTTTATTGTATTATCAACCTTAATACATGCTGCGTTGAGGTCAAGGCTGTCATGCTCGCTTGTAAGTACCGCTACGGCACCTGCTGCTACCGCATCCTCTATAAAACGGTGTGCGTCAACCCGTTCACCTATTACGGGAACAAAAAGACAACCTTCACCTATTTCCTTGGAATTAGTGCTTATCATGTTAACAGGTGTATCGGCATTTCCGCAAAGCAGCCTTCCGCCAGTAGCTTCTATTATATCTTTGACATAAAAATTCTGCATAAATAATTTTCCTTCTAGAATAATCCTGTTATTTTGCCTGTATTTTCATCATAATCAACACGCTCGGCAGCCGGTGATTTCGGGAGTCCGGGCATTGTCATTATTGAACCCGTAAGCGCAACCACAAATCCGGCTCCGGCACTTACATATACTTCACGTACTTTCAATGTGAATCCCTCCGGTCTTCCAAGAAGTGCCGGATCGTCCGATAATGAGTACTGTGTCTTGGCCATACATACCGGAAGCTTTCCGTATCCCATCTGTTCGAGTTTAACAAGCATTTTGGCAGCGGCCGGAGCATATTCCACGCCCTTTGCTCCATATATCTTAGTGGCAATGGCATTTATTTTATCATCAAGATGCATATCGTCTTCATACGTGTATTTAAATGGTTTTTTCTCTTTTTCGATAGATTTGAGCACCTTGAGCGCAAGTTCCTTGCCGCCGGCGCCTCCCTCTGCCCATACATTCGCAAGTGCAAATTCGCATCCGAGTGCTTCTACATGCTCGCGTATAAAATTATGTTCTTCATCCGTATCCGTGACAAACGAATTAAGCGTAACTACTACATTGACGCCGAAATTCTGCATATTTTCAATATGCTTATCAAGATTGACGATTCCCTTTTTCAATGCTTCCATGTTCTCTATGGAAAGTTCATCTTTCGGGACTCCGCCATTGTATTTGAGTGCGCGTACCGTTGCCACAATAACTATGGTATCAGGAACAAGGCCTGCTTTACGGCATTTGATATCAAGGAATTTCTCCGCTCCCAGATCCGCTCCGAATCCGGCCTCTGTAACTACATAATCAGCAAGTTTAAGTGCCATCTTTGTCGCACGCACACTGTTGCATCCGTGTGCGATGTTAGCAAAAGGACCTCCGTGAACAATAGCCGGTGTATTCTCAAGTGTCTGGATTATGTTAGGTTTCATCGCATCTTTGAGGAGCGCAGCCATAGCACCGGTTGCCTTAATATCTCCGGCTGTAACGGGATCGCCCGAGTAATTATATGCCACAATTATCCTGGAAAGACGTTGCTTAAGATCTGCCATATCTGTGGCAAGGCACAAAATTGCCATAATCTCCGATGCAACAGTTATTACGAAATGATCTTCCCTTACGAATCCGTCGGCCTTGCTTCCGAGTCCGACAACAACATTTCTGAGTGCACGGTCATTCATATCCATACATCTCTTCCATACAATCTGTCTTGTATCGATCCCGCACGCATTTCCCTGCTGGATGTGGTTATCTATCATTGCTGCAAGGAGATTGTTGGCGCTTGTAATCGCATGAAAATCTCCTGTAAAATGGAGATTGAGGTCTTCCATCGGCACCACCTGTGAATATCCGCCGCCTGCAGCTCCGCCCTTTATTCCGAAGCATGGACCTAATGACGGTTCTCTTAATGCAACAACCGTTTTATGTCCCAGTCTGTTAAGCGCCTGCGTAAGACCTATGCTGACTGTTGTCTTGCCTTCTCCGGCAGGTGTCGGGTTGATAGCCGTTACAAGAACAAGTTTGCCGTCAGGATTACCCGCAACTCTTTTCTCAAGTTCATCGGAGAGTTTAGCCTTGTACTTGCCGTAAAATTCAAGTTCGTCTTCCTTAATGCCAATCTGTGCAGCCACATCTTTTATGTGCTCCATTTTGGCTTCCTGTGCTATTTCGATATCTGATTTCATTAAATTGTCCTTTCTGTCATCTGCCGGATGACATATAATATATTATCACTTATTGTTAAGCATTTCATTAAATTCTTCCATGCTCATTAATACCTTACGCGGTTTGGTTCCTTCTTCAGGGCCTACGACACCGGCGTCACACAGCTGATCCATGATTCTCGCCGCCCTGTTAAAACCTATTTTATAAACTCTTTGCAGCATTCCTATGGAGGCCCTTTCTTTCTCTATGATAAAACGGCCGGCCTCCGCAAAGTACTGGTCCCTGTCTCCGCCGAATGCCTGGCTTTCTTCAAATCCCGGATTATTATTAAGCGTAGTCGTTACCGCATCATTATATTCAACCGATGGGCTGTGTTCCTTCAGGAATTCAACAACCGATGCGACTTCCTCGTCCGATACAAAGGCACCCTGAACCCTGACCGGTTTCTTATATCCGTATGGATAAAAAAGCATATCACCGTTACCCAGAAGTTTCTCTGCACCGTTCATATCTATTATGGTTCTTGAATCAACTCCCGACGAAACCGCAAAAGCAATTCGCGAAGGCACATTCGCCTTTATAAGTCCCGTTATGACATTAACACTCGGACGCTGTGTCGCTATTACCATATGTATTCCTGCCGCTCTTGCAAGCTGGGCAAGACGTACTATCGCATCCTCGACTTCATTGGATGACACCATCATAAGATCCGCCAGCTCATCGATAATGATAACTATATGCGGCATCTTAGCCGGCTTATTCTCTTCATCGGATTCTTCCATGGACTCAATTTTCTCGTTATATCCTTTAAGATTACGGACCCCGAACTGTGAAAATTTCTGGTATCTGTCCGTCATCTCCGCAACCGCCCAGTTAAGTGCTCCCGCGGCCTTCTTCGGATCTGTGACAACCGGTATAAGCAGGTGCGGTATACCGTTATACACACTTAATTCAACGACTTTCGGGTCCACCATAATAAGCTTTACGTCATCAGGATGAGCCTTGTAAAGTATACTCATAATAATCGAGTTGATACATACAGACTTACCTGAACCGGTAGCTCCCGCAATAAGCACATGCGGCATCTTGGCTATATTGGCCACGACAACTTTACCTGCTATGTCCTTGCCGACCGCAAAAGAAATCGGTGACGGGTTCTGTTTAAATTCAGGCGATGCGATAAGATCTCCGAGCATTACGCCCGTCGTCTCCTTGTTAGGAACTTCTATTCCGACTGCCGACTTGCCCGGTATCGGAGCCTCTATTCTTATATCAGCCGCTGCAAGATTGAGCTTGATATCATCCGCAAGTGAAACGATCTTGCTGACCTTAACACCCTGTTCAGGTGAAAGTTCATATCTTGTAACCGTAGGTCCGCAGCTTACATCGGTTATCTTAACCTTGACACCGAAATTAGCCAGTGTCTGCTGAAGCTGTGAGGCTGTGTTCTTTAATTCTGCATTGCTCGTTCCGCCCGATTTCTTCTTATCTCTCGAAAGAAGATTAAGTGGCGGAAAAACATATTTACCGGCATTTTTCTTCACACGCGCGGGCTTTATTGCCTGCGATTTTTGTACCTCATTATGCTCCGCCGCCGGCGTCTGTCGTACAGGCTCCGGTTCAACAATCTTAACTTCTTCAGGTTCTATATATTCTTCCGTAATTATATCATCCGGTATCTCTTCCTGTCCGGCATCCTCGTCATCCTTCTCCGGAATATATTCTTCTTCACCGTCAAACACATCAAACGGATTACTCTGTTCCTCTGTATAATGCGCCGCTTCATAATCAAGGACATTATCATCGATAGTCTCATCATCAGGTGCCGCCTCAAATCTGAATACGGGTGCCTCCGGCTTCTTACGCACCGATGTCAATGACAGATCCGGCATATGTCCCGTATCTCCGTCGTCCACGGTGTCTTTGATTTCAGTGTCAAATGTAACACCATATGCCTTACGCGAAGCCCTTGTAAGCGGTACTTTCTCATGTGGTTCATTCTTGATCCTGACACGTTTTACAGGCGGATTTTCCTCACGTTCCCGCTCGTGGTTCTTATGAGCATCATACACCTTGCGGCTCCCTTTCCTGATTCCGCCAATAAAGGATCGCTCGGTTATCACCACAATGCCTATTATGACAAGAACTATATCTATAAGGTATGCTCCGACCGTGCCAAACCATGTGACGAAAAGCTTGCAGATTGAACCTCCGAAAAAACCTCCGCCATGTCTGCCAGCAGATGATTCGGTGTAATATTGCGTGAATGTCCATTCGTCCGCATGTGAACCGCTTATAAGCTGTATAAGAGTGCATATGAGTATCATTACTAATACTCCTGCTATAAATTTGACCCGCGCTATTGAATTTCCTTTGTTGGAAATCATAAACAATGTCCCGCCAAACAGCAATATCGGGAAAATGTATGCCACTAACCCGAATAATCCGAAGAAAAAGGAACTGATGGCAGCCCCAACCATTCCGCCGACTCCGAAATTGGCTATAAAAAATATAACGGAAAGCGCAAATGCAATAAGTACCGATGCTTCTTTGGCTATTCCTGTGTCCTTACGCACGTTCTTCCTTGGCTGTGGTGCCTGCCTGTATGTCTTTTTCCTGTTGTTTGTGTTGTTTTTCTTATGTGCGACCGTTTGTCTGCTTTTAGTGCTGGCAGCCATGTCCGCCTCCTGTTATCTCTTTACTATTGAAAATACTATCGCGACAATTCCCAGAACTGCGCAATATATTGCAAAACCAAAATATCTCTTGGTCTTTATTAACTTTAACATATATTTGATGCTGAAATATCCCGTAACTCCGGCAACGATTGTGCCCAGTATGTATCCCGGAAGATTCGCGGAGCCAAACGCTTCGTTCTTGAAACTTCCTATCTTAACCACAACCGCACCAAGTATTGCCGGTATGGACATAATAAATGAGTATTTAACGGCAAGTTTCTTATTATATCCAAGCATAAGGCCCGTCGCTATAGTTGTTCCGGAACGCGATAATCCCGGCATTGTCGCAATGCCCTGCGCTATTCCGAGAATAAAAGCACTTGAATAAGGCGCATCCTTGATTCTCATTGTTCCGTCCGGATGCTTATCTGCGAGAAGCAGCAAAACGGCTGTAAGAATAAGGCACATACCTACCACCCATAACGTTCCGGAAGCCTTTTCAATCAGGTCGCTTCCAACCATCCCAAGTATTCCGGTAGGTATGGTTGAGATTATCACCATGAGCACCAGCTTCCGGTAAGATGAATTGATCACTTTGAAATATTTATATTCGGTATTGCCTCTGCGTCTTACTATGAATACCAGAAAATTAGCAAATATCGTAACCAGCATTCCCCAGAATTCTCTTATCATCCCCCATATATCTTCCCTGAACACAATAATAACCGCAACAAGCGTACCCAGATGAAGCATTACATCAAAATACATTCCCGAATCCAGATTGATTCCGAGAACCTGCTTAAAAATAGCAAGATGACCTGAACTGCTCACCGGCAGAAACTCCGTCACTCCCTGTATCAGACCCATAAGTAAAGCTTTAATTATATTCACTGTCTTTCCTCCAGCTGTATATCAACTACATATGTAATAAAAATGGTATAACAGTCATTCCGGATTATTATACCATTTTTTTCAGATTAGTACAATCAATTTAATTATTTGCGGATCATCCCGGAAAGTTTATCCAAAGCATCACTTATAGAGCCGCATTGGTTCACAAGACCTACATCCACGGCCTCCTGACCGACCAGAATTGTTCCCAGATCTTTAGCCATCATTGATGTCTCCATCATCATTTTTTCAAGTTCATTTTCGGGGCATTCCGAATGTGACGCAACAAAATTTATAATTCTGTCCTGTATTGATTTAAACTGTCTGTAAGTCTGCCTTGTTCCGAGAATCGTTCCGCTCATTCTGACCGGATGTATTACAACAGTTGCACTCGGAACTATATATGAATAATCCGCCGCTGCCGCAATCGGCAGTCCTATTGAGTGGCTGTCGCCTATTATTAATGATACCGATGGTTTACTTAGGCCTGCAATCATTTCAGCCATCGAAAGTCCGCACGACACATCGCCCCCGATTGTATTTATAAGATAAAGTATTCCCTTTACTCCGGTGTTTCTTTCGTAAGATGCCAGCATTGGGAGCATGTGCTCGTAACTCGTGGTCTTTGAATCACGTCCCAGATTCTGATGCCCTTCTATCTCTCCTATTATTGTAACTATTTCTATTCCGTCACTGTTTACAGTTCCGTATTCTTTAATGTTATTTTGTTCTTCAGACATAAAAATACCCCCGGCAATATATGATACAATCATTATTACCGGAGGATAAATTTTTATTCCTGAGCCTGCGCATTATCCGTCTGTGCCTGTTCATCCCTTGTGATTTCCACTTTGCGGATCACGTTACCCGATACTTCCGTAATCTTAAATACTAGTCCGTCAGATTTGACTACTGCTTTCTCATCATCGTACGGTATTCTGTCAAGTTTCGATATAAGATATCCGTTAAGTGTATCGTATTCCTCACTTTCTATATCGGTTCCCAACAGCTTATTTATATCATCGAGTTCTGTAAGTCCGTCAACCACATATGTTCCGTTATCATCATGTGTGATAGCTTCTTCTTCCTCATCATATTCATCCAGAATATTTCCGACAATTTCCTCGATAATATCTTCCATGCTTATGATGCCCGCCGTCTGTCCGTATTCGTCAACCACTATGCCCATATGTATTTTGGCTGTCTGCATATCTTTAAGAAGGTCATCTATATCCCTTGTCTCCGGCACAAAAAACGGTTCTCTTAACAGTGCTTTAAGATTTTTAAGTTTCTTAGCCCTGTTCGGGATGTTCCTGTAAAAAATAAGTGCATCCCTTATGTGAATAGTACCTATAATATCATCTATATCACCTTCATACACCGGAAAGCGGGAATACTTGCCGTCTATGTGGTTCTGTATAAAGGTATCCAGTGTCATTTCACAATCTATTGCTTCGATTGAGGCGCGGTGCGTCATGATATCGCCGGCAGATTTATCACCAAGTTCAAATATATTGGCAATCATTTCAGCCTCCGAAGCTTCCAAAACGCCCTGCTCCTGGCCTTCATTCACCATTGTGATAATCTCTTCTTCTGTAACATTATCATTATCTTCATCCGGATTGATTCCGAATATTCTGATTATAACATGTGATAGTGCAGATACTGCCACGCATACCGGATAAAGCAATGTAATAAGTGCCTGTATAATTCTGCAATATCTCTTTGCAGTCTTAACCGGATTGCGTTTTCCTATTTTCTTCGGAATCATCACACCGAAAACAAGGAGTATCAAAAGCATGACGACCGCAGTTATAATTGAAACAAGCGTTTTGTCGGCTTCGATGCATTTCATTATATATGCACGCACAACTGTCAGTATGTAACCGCCCGCAACCAGATTGGTCACGAACATAATAACATCAAAAGTATCACCGAAACGCGACGGGCTATCCATTATTTTCTTAAGCAGTACAGCTCTCTTATCGCCCTCCTGTGATTTTTCATCTATTTCTTTCTCATTTATGTTCTTGAGTGCAGATTCAAAAGAATAAAGTATTGCATCTATTATCAGAAACAATGCAAAAAGACCTACACCTATATACGTCCGGCCATCGCCCATATATCATCCTTTCCGTCCTTATATCCTATGTACGGATAATTTCCAGACTTGTAAGAAGTGCCTTGTTAACCTTTATTATAATCTCATTGTCAAGATGGCACACCTTATCCTTTAATCTAGTTTTGTCTATTGTTCTAAGCTGTTCCAACAGAATAACCGAATCTTTAATCATATCGTACTTATTAGAGTCTATCTCCACATGAGTCGGGAGTTTGGCTTTATTCATCCTTGATGTAATCGCTGCACATATAACAGTCGGGCTGTGCTTGTTACCAGTATCATTTTGGATAATAAGCACAGGTCTTATTCCTCCCTGTTCAGACCCTATAACAGGTCTTAAATCGGCATAGAAAATATCTCCTCTTCTAACAATCACGATCAAACACACTCCGTCAATTAAATTTAACTTTATTATTGCTGCTTTCGTGTGTTTTTATTCAGTTAAGATCAAAAATTTACGGAACGTACTTGCGTTCAACTCTCTGCGAAATTCCGCATACAAATTCATAATCGAATTTACCGGATATGGCAGCAAGTTCTTCAACCGTTATGATTTCATCGCCGTCCTTACCGATAAGTGTGACTACATCTTCAACTTTCACATCCGGAATATCCGTAATGTCAACCATCATCTGATCCATACATATTCTTCCGAGAATAGGTGCCTTCTTTCCGTGGATCAGCACATAACCTTTGGACGAAAGCGAACGCGGGTAACCATCCGCATAACCGATTGCAACCGTGGCAACCCTGGTCGGCCGGTCGGTTATATAAGTCCTTCCGTAGCTGATTCCTTCACCTGCTTCCAGCTCTTTTACAAATATAACATGGCTCTTCAACTCCATTACCGGATTATATTCTATCTCTGTCAGCATCTCATCTGACGGATGCATTCCATAAAGAATAATGCCCTCTCTTACCATATCAAGCGCATATTCAGGCATATCAACTATTGCCGCACTGTTGCAGCAATGCCTTATTCTGAAATTCACTCCTCTGTCCGCAAGTTCATCTATTACTTTCATGAATCTTTCAAACTGTATATGTGAAAAAGTCTTATCGCCTGAATCCGCAGTTGCAAAATGCATGAAGATTCCCTCGCAGTCAAGTCCGGGCATCCTGCATACCCTTTCTATCTCGTCAACCGATGATTCATCCGCCGCAAAACCTATTCTGTTCATTCCTGTGTTGATTTTTATATGGCATGATGCACTTTCGTTCATCTGCACTGCACATTCTGATACTTCCTTTGCCATTTCTTCCGAAAGCATGGCAAATGTAATGCGGTTTCTGATTGCTTCTTCATATTCTGCCTTGCATACATATCCAAGCACAAGGATCATATTGTTGATGCCGTGTTCCCTTAATTCAATTGCCTCTCTTGCCGTCGCTACCGCAAATCCGTAAACCTCGTCTTTAATTGCTTTGGCAACTTCTATTGCTCCGTGTCCGTAAGCATCCGCCTTAACGATTGCCATTATTTTGACATTGTCGCCGACTCTCTCCTTTGCCTGTCTGATATTGGCATGGAGCGCATCCAGATGTATTATTGCATAAGTTCTCGTAAACTTCTTCATTGCTGTTCATTATCCTCTATATATCTAACTGATTATTTGCACATAACAGTGCCTATGTATTCAAAAAGATCTCCTGCTTTAACCGAATGCAGGCTCTTTCCTTCCGATGCCGCGCATCCCGCAAGTCCGTGTATGTATACGCCCATCGCCGCTGCCGAAAAAGGTTCCAGCCTGCACGCGAGCATACCTGATATTACACCTGTCAGGACATCGCCCATTCCGCCTTTGCTCATTGCCGCGCATCCGGATGTATTAATATATAATCCTCCGTCCGGTGATGCCACAACAGTCGCCGCATCCTTAAGTACACAAATGACATTATTTTCTGCAGCAAAACGTGCAGCAAATCCTGCAATATCTCTAAGTATATCATCCTTCGGAATGTGGCACAATCTTTCCATTTCACCTATGTGCGGAGTAATTATAACAGTACTTTTGCATTTTTTCAACAAAGAAATATCATCTGCGATAATATTCAGTGCATCCGCGTCCATTATAAGCGGACATTCTGCCGAATCAATCACTTTATATACTATATTCCGTGCCGTTTCATCCGTACCAAGCCCTGGTCCGATTATTATCCTCGACGCCCTGTCTGCAGCATTTTTAACCACATCAACGGCATCATTATTGTCATACCCGTCAACAATCGCCTCCGGTATAAGTTCCTTCAGCACCGCAGTATTGTTGTTATGCGTTACTATCTCCACAAGACCGCTGCCGCTTCTGTACGAGGCCTCCGCCGCAAGGTAAGCCGCACCGCTCATTCTGGCATTCCCGGCAATGACAACCGTCCTTCCGTATGTGCCTTTATTGGAGTGTGCATCTCTTTCAGGTATTTTATATATATCTTCAGGTGTAAAATACCTGGCAGGGTTAAGGCCTGACAGTGCCTGCGGACAGAAACCGATATCGGCAACCGTTATGTCTCCTGCATATTCCTTTCCGGGATAAAGCATAATTCCAATCTTATTATATCCAAATGTCACCGTAGTATCCGCCCTGACGGCACAATTCATGACCGCACCGGTATCAGCATTTATTCCCGAAGGAATATCCACGCTCACAACAAGGCCTCCCGCATCATTAATCATTTCTATTACTTCATTATACGGTTCCTTTACATCGCGGGACAAACCCGTTCCGAATATGGCATCCACTATTATATCATATTCACCTATATCCGATATGTTACCACAGGGAATATGCGATTTCCGGGCAATTTCAAGCTGAAGTCTGAATTCTTCCGTCATATGTTCTTCATTACCGACAGTTATTATATCAACCGTGAGTCCCTGCCATGTCAGTATCCTTGCCGCAGCCACTCCGTCAGCACCGTTATTGCCATGTCCGCATACCGCACATATCCTGACGCTTCGTCCGAATTCAGCTGCTATTCTTGCGACACATCCCGCCACCTCAAGTGCGGCTCTCTCCATGAGCACTACCGACGGAACGCCCATGGAATGTATCGTATATTCATCGACTGTTTTTGACATCGCTCCTGTTAAAGCATATTTCATAATTACCCGTTCTCCTCCTTATTATCAAAGACCTCCATCATCTCAGGTCCCAGTAAATCATGCATATATGTATATATATTGGTGTTGGCGATTTCCTTGTCCTGTTTGATTATTATTCTCCTCTTAAGTTCTGTTTTCGTCACGTCAATCCAGGCTGCAAGTTTCTGTATGTCCCTGTAATTGGAATGAATTCTGTCATAACACACCTGCACACATTCAATTACAAGTTTAATGTTGGCATTACGGATTTTGTAAGGGATATCAAGCTGTTCCTGTTCCAGTTCCTCTATTTTCAGCTTGGCCTCTATTATCAGCTTCTGGTTCGTCGCCATGAGTTTCTGCCTTTTGGACTCCGAAAGTTCCATATTTTCGACATTGTCTATAATGGACTGCATGAGCTTGTCTTTAATCTTATGCACTTCCTTAAGGTCATCATTAATCTGGCCCTGACGTTTTAAAAGGTCATTGAGTTTCTTCTCACATTCCCTTATCTCGTCAGTCTTATCCTTTTCCGGAAAAAGGACATGATACCGTTCATCAAGTGTCAATATCGGCAGCTGTTTATATGCCGCATTTTTCTTAACTTCTTCGATAGTAAGAGCCATCGCCTTCATTCCTCTCTGTTCATATAGTTAAAAAGTCTGCCACCTGTCGCAGCAGACAATTCCTATCTGGTATTCATATTATATGACAATGTCATAAGGCTTTCCGAAAGATGTACATTCTCAACCACAACATCAGACGGAACTATTAAATCCATATGCGCAAAATTCCATATGCCTTTAATTCCCGCTTCCACTGCCATTCTGGCAACTTCATTCGCACTTGTCTTGGGTATGGTAAGTGCCATAATTTCAATATTATTGTCCCTGATAAAATCCGCCATCTCTTCCATAGGCATAATCTTAGCGCCGCGGCAGTCCCTGCCTATAAGTTCCGGATTACAGTCGAACATTCCCTTGACAACAAATCCTCTTTTTTCAAAATTAGCATAATTAGCAATTGCCCTTCCGAGATTACCCGAACCGGCAATTATAATATTATGGACATGGTCGATTCCGAGAATCTTCGCAATCTCATCATGCAGATATTCAACATTATATCCGTATCCCTGCTGGCCGAATCCGCCGAAATGGTTCAGATCCTGTCTTATCTGTGAAGCCGATACCTTCATTCTGTTGCTGAGATCTCCTGAAGATATCCTTTCGACCCCGTTATCAAGCAGTTCTTCAAGATATCTGTAATACCTTGGAAGTCTCTTGACTACAGCAAGTGATATATCATTACGGTCCATATGTTCCTCCTGAAAATAAAAATTGACATTTATCAGTACATATGATTTTAACAGTATGTCAGATAAATGTCAATTTGTAATGAGCCTCCCGCATATGCATTAAAGGCTTACTTTTCTCTTCAAAAGCTCCGAAACTCCGATATATGTTCCTATTACAAATAAGATTTCAAACAGGTACACAAGCCATGAGCCTGCTATCATCTGTGCAAACGAATCACCGAAATCAAATGTCGGAATATGGGAAGATACAATTGCTGTGACAACCCTTATTACAACAAAGAGTCCGAATGCAAGCCATCCCTTGCCCTTCTTATTGGCAAGAATGGTAGCACTCAGGGTTATTGCAAGATATGCGAAACTTACGGTAAGAATTATATTGATCCATATTCCCAGCACGACTGCAGCAATTCCAATTATAATATCAGATATATTCGTGCCCGCCATGATCTCCAGAATCTGATCCGCCATTTCCCTCATATTCCTGATGTTGCCATATTTTACCATAGCAAGCTGTACATCTGCATAAATAAAGAGAATGTAAAGTGCCGATGCCAGAACGGTCACAATAAACAGTGTAAGATACTTGGCACCGACTATGGCATAAGTCGAATTCGGGGTCATAAATGTCATATAACTGTATTTGGAATTAAGTTCCCTGGCATACGAGACAACACCCATTATCATAAGGAATATAATGCCTGCCCAGCCACACAGCAGAAACAATATCATTGATATGGCAACGTTGGCATCACTTTTGCATAAAATACTTCCGCCAAGGTAAAGTTCAAGTGCAAAAAGTATGGAAAAAATAACAATATACAGTGTCATATCTTTTCTGATTTCATATTTAATAAGCTTTAGCATAAGGTGCACCTCCCCATCCATATACTTCTTTATATAATTCAACAAGTGATTTGCGGTTGGCATCTCTTAATTTATCGGCATCCCCGGCAAGCACAAGCTGTCCGTTTTTCATAAAAAGAGCTCCGTTTACAATATTTTCAAGTTCATCGACAAGATGGCTTGAGATTACTATCGTCCTGCTTCCTCCGGCATTGGCCATAATAGCATTAATTATAACCTCTCTCGCAAGAATATCTATTCCGTTAAGAGGTTCATCAAGCATGATAAGACCTGCATCTCTCGAAAGTGCAACCGCAATCTTTAACTTGGCCAGCATGCCGGTTGACATATTCTTGACCTTATCGCCAAACTGCAATCCCATCCTGGCCAGCAGATCGTAAAATACCGGTTCCGAAAAATCCTTATAAAAATCCTTATAAAACGCAACTATATCTTTGACAGTCATATAAGGATAGAAATAACTTTCAGTCGGCATATATGCTATATGAGCTTTGCTTTTCGTATCAAGCATCTTTCCATCCATTGTTATCGTGCCCGATGTGGGTTTAATAAGTCCCGCAATCATCTTCATAAGTGTTGTCTTGCCGCTTCCGTTAGGTCCCAACATCGCATACACTTTACCGTCATCCAGCCTCATATTAACATGATCGACTGCTGTACATGAGTAGTATTTTTTAACAAGTTCATCACAAATTAACATTACCCGTCTCCTGTTCCCATATTTTAGTTTTCACAAATTATAACACTATTCTTTGCATATAGCAAGTTGCAAAGAATTTTTCTTTAATGTATACTGTAAATAAATATTTGAAAGAGAGGTCATGCATATGAATAATGTAATACAGATGATTGATGAAGCGGCATCATATATCAGAAATCACATTGATTTTACCCCACAGATTGCAATAATTCTCGGATCCGGACTCGGCCCTCTTGCCGGTGAAATAACATCTCCGGTAGTTATGAAATATTCGGATATTCCGCATTTTAAGGCTTCAGCCGTAGCCGGACACGCCGGTGAACTTATTGCCGGAACCATAGACGGCCGCAAGGTTCTTGTAATGAACGGAAGGTTTCATTATTATGAGGGACATCCTATGGAAATCGTTACCCTCCCGATACGCGTATTTGCACGGCTCGGAATACGTAACCTGCTTGTAACCAATGCCGCCGGCGGAATTGCCGACAGGCTTAACCCCGGTTCTGTAATGCTGATTACGGACCACTTAAGCATGATGTGCCCTTCCCCTCTTATCGGTCCCAACCTTGATGAGTTCGGTCCCCGTTTTCCGGATATGACAGATATATATACGCCGGAACTCCTTGACATTGCGCGGCATGCAGCAGCCGTAAGCGGTGTCAGCGTTGAAGAAGGTGTTTATTGTTATTTCCGCGGTCCCCAGTATGAAACTCCTGCCGAAATCCGCGCTGTCCGTGCACTCGGAGCTGATGCAGCCGGAATGTCAACCGTGCCTGAAGCCATCGTTGCCAGGCATTGTGGTATGAGAATACTCGGAATTTCATTGATCACCAATAAGGCTGCAGGTCTCGGTAACGGCGGATTGTCCCACACCGAGGTCAACGAAACCGCTAATTCATCGGAGGAAAGGATTATAAGGCTGGTACACCAGATACTTGATGAATGGAACTAAATCATGATACTTAATTGTAATAATATATGCAAAACATTTATAACCGATGACATTCTTAAAAATGTCTCGTTTCACATTGAAGACGGTGAGAAAGCTGCCATAGTCGGGATTAACGGTGCCGGCAAATCAACTCTTCTTAAAATAATAGTCGGCGAACTCGAAGCAGACTCCGGAAGTGTTACGCTTGCCAAAGATGCATCCATCGGTTATCTCGCGCAGCATCAGGATATTTCTTCCGACAGAACCATATATGAAGAGGTAATGACTGTCAAGGAAGATATTATCAACCTTGAGCTTACACTCCGCTCTCTTGAAAAACAGATGAAGCATGCATCCGGTGACGAACTTAATGCCTTGCTTGAAACATATACGCTGCGCGACCATGAGTTTGAACAGGCTAACGGATACGCTGCAAGAAGTGAGGTTGTCGGTGTCCTTAAAGGTCTCGGATTCTCAGAAGAAGATTTCGACAAGAAAATATCCCTTCTCTCAGGCGGCGAGAAAACACGTGTGTCGCTTGGCAGACTGCTTTTGAGCAAACCGGACATATTGCTTCTTGATGAACCTACCAACCACCTCGACCTTCCGTCAATAGCCTGGCTTGAATCATATATCATTAATTACAGCGGAAGCGTCCTCATTGTTGCACACGACAGATATTTTCTCGAACGTACAGTTACCAAAATAATAGAACTTGATAACGGAATCTGCACCGTATATTCCGGAAGATACTCTGACTATTCGGCCAAGCGTTCAATGATAAGAGCCGCAAAGCTCAAAGCTTACTACAACAACCAGCGTGAAATCAAGCATCAGCAGGAAGTTATAGACAAGCTTAAATCGTTCAACCGTGAGAAATCAATAAAACGTGCCGAGAGCCGCGAAAAGATGCTTTCCAAAATGGATGTTATCGAGAAACCGTCCGAAGACTCCAAGGGTATGCATTTTGAACTTGAACCGGCCATTGTAAGCGGCAATGACGTTCTGACCGTTACGGATCTTACCAAAAGTTTTGGCAGCCGTACTCTTTTTTCCGGCATAAACTTTGAAATCAAACGCGGCGAAAGAGTCGCGCTTATCGGTGCTAACGGAACGGGTAAAACTACCATTCTCAAGATTATCAACGGTTTATGTGATGCGGACTCCGGAACCGTACGCTTAGGTTCCAATGTTGAATGCGGATATTATGATCAGGAACACCATGTCCTTGACATGAATAAGACATTATTTCAGGAAATCTCCGATGCATATCCGGATATGACCAATACCAGGATACGCAATGTTCTTGCCGCGTTTCTTTTTACCGATGACGATGTGTTCAAGCGGATTGGGGATTTAAGCGGAGGCGAACGCGGACGCGTGCTGCTTGCCAAGCTTATGCTTTCCAATTCCAACTTTCTGCTGTTGGATGAGCCTACCAATCACCTTGATATCAATTCAAAAGAGATTCTTGAGGATGCGCTGAATCATTACACAGGCACTTGTTTTTTCGTATCACATGACAGATATTTTATTAATTCTGTTGCCACGAGGATTCTTGATCTGCGGGATCATACTATAACCGGTTATATAGGCAATTACGACTATTATCTTGAAAAAAGTTCCGGCAATGCCGCCGTTCCCGTAAAGCAGGGTTCTAATGTTACATCATCTTCATCCAAAGAAGACAGACTGCTTAAGAAAGAACAACAGGCCAAGGAACGTAAGAGGCTTAACGAGATAGCTGCAATCGAAAAACGCATCTCCGAGATTGATTCTCTTGTTGCAAAAATAGATAATGAACTTGCAAAGGAAGAGGTTTATACCGACCATACCAAGGCTTCCGATTTCAGCAGGAAACGTGATGAGCTTCTTTCCGAACAGGAGAAATTATATTCCGACTGGGAAAATTTAGAAGAAAATTCATAAAGCAAGCTCCGCATTCCTTTAAAAGGCTGCGGAGCTTTAAATTATTTATCAATATAAGTTATCATTCCGGGACCGAGTTTCTCAGTCGGTCTCGCTGTAAAACCATGGTCAAGATAGAATTTTTCCCTTCCTTTGGCACACATAAGACATAGCATCATACGCGTACCCGGCATTGTAATCGACTCAACATATTCCTTAAGTTTCTTAAGGATCTGTCCTCCTATACTGTGCTTTTGTGCTTCCGGAATTACCACAAGGTCCTGTATATATGATATAACAGCTCCGTCCCCGACTACCCTGCCCATTCCGACCGGTTTTCCGTCGATATATGCACATAATGTATATAAAGCATTATCAATTGCTTTCTTTGCCTGTTCTCTTGACAATTCTATCCATCCGACTTTATGTCTTAGCATAAGATATGTGTCGGTATCCAATGTATTTTCTTTTATCTCAAGCATAGTATTCCTCTTTTCGATTGTTATTTGCAATCGAGGTTCTCTTCAATACGTTTCCAGTCTGCTTTGAGAATCCGTTGCTTACGACCCCTGAATTCCGATTCCTCTTCATACAGATATTTCTGATTAAGAAGCCCGTCAAGTGTCATCTGGATACGCTCAGGCGATATCTTGTTATACTCGGCAACACTGTTGACTGTCTTCCAATATGTGGCAACCTTATCCATATTCTTAAGTCTCTTAAGCGAATCAATAATAAGATTAATATAAAACTGCTGTTCCTGTGTCTGCCTTGGCATTTCGACATATGAATTGGCTGATGATTTAAGCTTATTACTAAGTGCAAATTTCACTGCATAGATTATAACTTTCTTGTTCAGTTCCCTCAGATATTTAACTGCCAGGTCGAAATGTCCGTCACCTGTGAAAATAATAAACACATCCGGTGATTTTTTCTTAGCTGCTTCCCTGTATATCGCATCGAGAATAATAAAATCAGTAAAATCTTTATCGACGCCGTCTTTCATACTGGCTGTATGTATTACATTTCTGGTATATTTACTTAATTTCTCTAATTCCGGTCCTATAACTCTGTTGTTAAAATCCCCGTAAAAATATAAATTCTCAAGCTTGTACTCACTGCATATCTCGTTATACCATTCATCAACATTCGGAGACATGTTAAACTTGTTAGTATACGAATAAAACCAATGCTCATAATCCACAAAAGCAACCGCTGTCTGTTTATCATTTTTCTTAAATAATCCCACGTAAATCCTCCTTTCCTATATTTTATTACAATGCAAAAAAGGCACTGTAAAATTATTATATAACTTTACAATGCCTTTTGCAAGAAAATATATTTTATAAAACCATTGTATTTCTGTCAGGGACTGCTCCGAGCGATATATTGAGATTACCGTTACGGCATCTGAGCGAATCTATGAACTCTTTCTCACTGACACCGGCTTTCATTCCGATTAAATAAGTAAGCTCATAGAGGGTTCCCATATTGGTTGTCTTTACGTTATTGAGAGTACATTCTGTTGTATATTCTTTAAAAATATCCTCAAACACACCTTCATAATTAAGGTCCTCCGGAATCGTTATTTTAAGCTGGCGGTCGGCCATCTTCATCTCACCGAAGGAAGTCTTGCAAAGAACTATAAGCACAATACATATGATAACCGCTGCCACCGCTCCGAACACAAGATATCCGAGTCCGCATGCCAGTCCTGTTGCCATGGCAAAAAACACGACAGCAATATCTTTGGCACTTCCCGGTGCACTCCTGAATCTGACAAGCGCAAATGCTCCTGCAAGCGAAAATGCCCTCGCCACGCTGTTGCCCACAAGCATTATTACTAATGATACTATAACCGGAAGTACCGCCACAGCAACGATATAATCTTTCGTATAACTGCCTTTTTTCTGGGTAAACATATAACATACCGAAATCAGGACTCCGAGAACAACTGCCACACCCATGCTTGCCAGCGATGTTCCTGCCGATATCATTGAATCTGTTGAAGTGATAATTGAATTAAACATAATTAATTGTCTCCTTTATTACACCATTAAGGTATTTCATATATTCTGTTCCGTATTTGGAAAAAGAAACCGGGTAAAGCTTAAGCTTTGTCAGCATTCCGGTAAACCACGACGGTGTCGCACCGGATATCTTCACTTCCATAAGCCATTGTCCCGGGTTCAGAAGCTGTTCTCCGTATGCTCCTGACTCAAGCCTTAAGTCATTCCTTCTGGTCTGTATATTAGTATCAAACGTTACCCTGAAGCTGTCATCTTCCATTCCAAAATAAGCCCGCCTGTCATACGATATAAAAACCTTCGGCATAAGTTCGTAGTAATTTTTAAAATAGTCAATTTCCGCAAGGACCTGTCTGTTAAGTCCGTTACCATCCGGTCTTATTCCTTCGTCAAGATAATCGTACGCCTCTTTAAGCTGCATAGATGTTCTTCTCTTATTGACTATCCCTTTGTATTTTTTCTTTATTTCCACAAAAGCCATGTCCTCAAGTGCCGGTGTTCCGTATGTCCTGAGTCTCAGTTTTTCCTTATAGACAGGCTTTGAAAGCGATTTTCTTATCAGATAATCGTTTGCAGTATCATAATATATATTACTTATACTGTATGTGCCTCCGTCCGTGCTGTACGCATCCGGCTCCATATATTCTGAAATATATCCGATGATCGCATTGTAAGTCTCATCATCCAGCATGTATTTCTGCTCACGCCGGTTAAATACTTCTATAGGCAATACACTCACCACCTTTGCTGTTTATTATGATTAAGATAATAATCCGGTAATGTGTTGTCTTTCTGATTGTACTATGTAATTTTACTGAATTTTTACTGTAATTTTACCATGTGTGCATGTATGGGACTACCCTGTTATTTAGTGTCGTTTTGCCATAATTTTCTTATATATGTGTGTAAATACACATATTGCCCTATTTTGGTGTAAATACAATATCTTGTGTATTTTTTTGTATTTTTATCAATATATGGTAGACTAGACAGGATGATAGTGCTATAATGACAACCGTGGCAAATCGTGTTAAATTACATTTAATGCACTGAAACAGGGCATTTGTCCTGCTTATATAAACTATTTTCATATATGGGAGGATTACTATGAAAGTCATCAAAAGAGACGGCCGCGAGGTTAATTATGACCGTAACAAAATCATAATTGCCATTCAGAAGGCTAATGACGAGGTTCCGTTTAACGAAAAGATATCTGATGAGAAGATACACGGAATCGTTGCATCCATCGAAAAGCTCGGTGCGGGCACATTACAGGTTGAAGAGATACAGGATATTATCGAGCAGAAGCTTATGGCAGAACGTAAATTTGTTCTTGCCAAGACATACATTATTTACCGTTACCAGCGTGAGATGGTCCGTAAGTCCAATACAACGGACGAATCCATTCTCGGTCTTATACAGCAGACCAACAAATACGCTATGGAAGAGAATTCCAACAAGAATGCCGCTGTAGCTTCCACGCAGCGTGACCTTATTGCCGGTGAGGTTTCAAGAGACCTTACCAAGAGACTTCTTCTTCCTGAGAAGATTTCCAAGGCACATGAAGAAGGTATTCTCCATTTCCATGATGCCGACTATTATGTACAGTCTATTTTTAACTGCTGTCTTATCAATATAAGTGACATGCTTGACAACGGAACCGTTATGAACGGCAAGATGATTGAGAGCCCGAAGAGTTTTCAGGTTGCATGTACCGTAATGACGCAGATCATTTCAGCGGTTGCGAGCAGCCAGTACGGAGGCCAGTCGGTTGATATAAGCCACCTCGGCAAATATCTCCGCAAGACCAAGGAGAAGTTCTTAAAGCATTATACCGAGACATTCGGTGACACTCTTTCCGCGGAACAGATTCAGAAAATTGCTTCCGACCGCATGAAGGATGAGCTTAAAGCCGGCGTACAGACTATACAGTATCAGATCAACACATTAATGACCACTAACGGACAGTCTCCTTTCGTCACTCTTTTTCTTAACCTTAAAGAGGACGATCCATATGTGGAGGAAGTCGCACTTATTATAGAAGAGATTCTCAAACAGCGTATACAGGGAATCAAGAATAAGTCAGGTGTATATGTTACTCCTGCATTCCCGAAGCTTATATATGTACTTGATGAGCATAACTGCTTAAAGGGCGGCAAATACGACTATCTCACAAGACTTGCCGTTGAGTGTTCATCAAAGAGAATGTACCCTGATTATATCTCCGCCAAGAAGATGCGTGAGAATTACGACGGTGAAGTATTCAGCTGCATGGGATGCCGTTCATTCTTAAGTCCATGGAAAGATGAGAACGGTAATTATAAATGGGAAGGCCGTTTCAACCAGGGTGTTGTCAGCCTTAACCTTCCTCAGATAGGTATTATCGCACAGGGCAATGAAGAACGTTTCTGGGAGCTTATGGAAGAAAGGCTTTCATTGTGTTTTGAGGCTCTTATGTGCAGACATAAATCACTCGAAGGAACACTTTCGGATGTCAGCCCTATTCATTGGCAGTACGGCGCCATCGCCAGACTTGAACCGGGTCAGACAATTGACAGTCTCTTACATGGCGGATACTCAACAATCTCTCTGGGATACATCGGTCTTTATGAAGTAACCAAACTTATGACCGGAGTAAGCCATACAAATCCTAAGGGTACTGCTTTTGCCATGAAGGTTATGAGACGTCTTCGTGAGGCATGTGACACATGGAAACGTAATACCGGAATCGGTTTCGGTCTCTATGGCACACCTGCCGAATCACTCTGTTACAGATTTGCCGAGATTGACCGTAAGAAATTCGGTGATATCGAAGATATTACCGATAAAGGTTATTACACCAACTCCTATCATGTTGATGTACGTGAGAAAATAGATGCTTTCAGCAAGTTTAAATTTGAAAGCCAGTTCCAGAACATTTCAAACGGCGGTGCTATTTCATATGTTGAGATTCCTAACCTCAGACATAATCTCCCTGCACTTGAAGAAATGGTCAAATACATATATGATAATATACAGTATGCTGAATTTAATACCAAGTCTGACTATTGCCAGGTATGCGGTTACGACGGGGAGATTATTATCAACGATAATCTTGAATGGGAATGTCCGCAATGTCATAACAAGGACCACAACAAGATGAATGTTACCAGAAGAACATGCGGTTACCTCGGCGAAAACTTCTGGAATGTCGGCAAGACCAAAGAAATAAAAGCAAGAGTACTTCATATTTAAGGGGATTTGTCATGAATTATGCAGATATCAAACGTAACGATGCAGCTAATGGTCCCGGTGTGCGCATATCACTTTTTGTAAGCGGATGTACACATCATTGCAAGGGCTGCTTTAACGAAGAAGCATGGGATTTCAATTACGGTAAGCCTTACACCGAGAAAGAAACCGATTATATAATAAGCGAGCTCGCTCCGGGTTATATAGGCGGACTTACGATTCTCGGCGGAGAACCGATGGATCCGGCCAATCAGCCCGGCATTCTCCCACTGCTTCGTAAAGTAAGGGAAACCTATGGTAATACCAAATCCATATGGATATATACAGGATATCTTTTTGACAGGGATATTCTCGGCAGAATGGTTGATGAACTTCCATATACCAGAGAGATTCTGTCATATGTGGATGTCATAATGGATGGACCTTTTATTGAAGAGCGCAAGAATCTGGATGCCTATTTCAGGGGTTCCGATAACCAGCGTGCCATTCTTGTACAGGAAACACTTGCGGACAACGGCAATCTCCATTACTGGGAGCCGCGCAAGCCGAAATATGTCTACTCTGCCACCTGATTGATTAATATTGCTACAGAAGGAGAACTTTAGATGACAGCGAACATTAAAGTCAAAAAATTAAATCCCAATGCCACGCTCCCGACATACGGTTCAGCGTACGCAGCCGGTGCTGATCTGTACGCATGTATGGATGAGCCTGTAACAGTCAATCCGCATGAAACAGTCATGTTTCACACCGGACTCGCAATGGAAATTCCGCAAGGTTACGCAGGATTGATATATCCGCGGAGCGGAATGGCATGCAAAAGACATCTCGCACCTGCCAATAAGGTCGGTGTTGTAGATCCTGATTACCGTGGTGAATTTATGATTGCTCTTCATAATCACTCTGATGAAGCTCAGGTCGTTGAGCCGGGTGAGCGCATCGCCCAGTTAGTAATAACGCCTTTTATAACGGCAGAATGGGAACTTTGTGATGAACTTTGTGATACTGTACGCGGAGCCGGTGGCTTTGGCAGTACGGGATACGGCAAATAATACATATTAAAATTAAACGCTATGAGTTTTAAACCCATAGCGTTTTTTGATTAATTAATATTCGGTGTATTTTTTTTCTTTATTTTATTCCATATGATCACAAAACATATCACATGCGCCGCGAACGTGATTATCCAGGTTATCGGATATGACGCATATATGACCTTCGTGGTATGAAATTCAGGTATTCTGAATATCGTCGCAATCCATACCAGTCTCAGTCCGCATGCTCCTACAAGCGATACCACCATAGGAAGCACCGCGTAGCCGAGTCCTCTTATGGATCCGACCATGACGTCCATCATTCCGCATAATGCATATGTACCACAAATCATCTGCAGTCTGACCATTCCGGCATCTACAGCAACCGGATTATCGGTATAAATTCCAAGTAACGGCCTTCCAAGCAATACCGCAAGCTGTCCGAGCAGCATTCCCGTCACAATGACACAGCCCTGGCCGGTAAAAAGGATTTTTTTGATACGGTCCATACGACCGGCGCCATAATTCTGTCCGGTGAATGAAAGCGTCGCATGGTGGAATGTATTCATAGCCATATATACGAAACCTTCTATATTCGCTGCTGCCGAGTTGCCTGCCACAACAATTTCTCCAAAAAGATTGATTGATGACTGGATAACTACATTGGAAAGGGAAAATACCGTTCCCTGAAATCCCGCCGGAAGTCCTATTTTCATAATCATTCCGAACTTGTCACGCCTTATTCTCAATTTCTTAATGTCAAGATGTATCACACTTTTATCCCTTATGAGGCACATTACAACCAGTGTTGCAGAAATTGTCTCAGATATAACTGTCGCAATGGCTACACCCGCAACGTCCAGTTTGAATACAATGACAAGAAGTAAATTAAGTGCTATATTTACAACTCCGGCCGCGAAGAGGAAATATAGCGGTCTTTTGGTATCTCCGACAGCTCTCAGAATTGCACTGCCGAAATTATATACCATCATCGCCGGCATGCCGAGAAAGTATATTCTGAGATACAATGTTGCAAGAGAAAGTATTTTATCCGGAGTCTGCATAAGAATAAGCAGGTATCTGGCAAATATCACTCCGATGACCATAAGTATGCACCCACTGATAAAGCTCAATAACATTGCTGTATGTACCGTATCCTTGAGTTCGTCCTTTTTGTCCGCGCCATAATAACGTGCAACAAGCACATTGGCACCGATTGAAAGTCCTATAAAAAGATTGGTAAGCAAGTTAATAAGTGCCGTGTTGGAACCGACCGCGGCCAGTGAATTATCACCCGCAAAATTACCAACCACAATAATATCCGCCGCGTTAAAAAGCAGCTGCAATATATTGGAAAACATAAGAGGAAACGCAAACAGCAGCATTTTCTTAAGAATTGAGCCATTGCACATATCCATTTCGTAATGTTGTCTTTTTTTACCGTGTAACATCATTTTCACTTCTTTCTCTATGCTCTTAATTTAGTACCTTTACCGTCCCTCTTGGCAGTTTTCAGTTTCTTAAGCGACACCTCTCTGCCTTTATATTCTATTGTGACATCCGCATCTTCAGGTATCACATATACATCCTCAATTGTGTCTTCTGTCCCAAGTTTCATACCACGCACTCCGATTGCGCTCTTCTTTTTTTCAGGGATTTCATCAAGTCTGAACTTAAGAAAATATCCCGCCGTTGACTGCAATACAACAATACGGCTGCTTATTATCTGTCCGTCCTCACCAGCTGTGGCATCCGTTATGATAATCTCCGCCACCTTATCACCATCAGCAAGCTTGGTCGACGCAATAGTACGCTTGGAAGCGTCAAACTCACTTCCATCCACTAACTTCATCATGCCACCGGAAGTCACAAAGAGAAGCTTGCGGTCCTTAATCTGGCCCGATGCACAAAGATATATAATTTCTTCGCCTGCGCTGCTGTAATTACCCAGATTGTCGATAGGTGTTCCCTTGTCCCTGAATCTGGTAAACGGTATGTCCGAAACCTTTATCTGATGAAGATTTCCGTTATCCGTAAAAATACATATTTTTTCGGTGTTCATACACTTAAATACATATTTGTTTTCCGAAAGCACTGCCTCCTGATTACGTTCAAAACCGGCCACATCGATAGTCTTGGAATATCCGAATCTGTCCATTATAAAAACAACTTCCTGCTCAACAAGCTTCGGCTCCTCATAAACAGCTGCCGTCGCATCCTCTATGATCGTGAGACGTGGCATCTTATATTCTTTCTTGATCTGCTCAAGATCTTTCTTAATAGCCTTCTTCATTGCCTTACGGCTTCCCAATATATCCTCGTATCTGGCAATCTTAAGAAGTGTCTCCTCGTATTCTTTCTCCAAAGCTTCTATTTCGAGTCCGATCAATTTGTAAAGACGGAGTTCAAGAATTGCCGTCGCCTGTCTCTCCGTAAAATGAAGTTTTGCAGCATCATTCCGGGACTTCTCTGATTTAAATTTAATATCGGTTGTATCACCTGATATCAGGCATGCCTTAGCCTGCTTAAGGCTTGTACTGCCACGGAGTATCTCAATAATGAGGTCTATTATATTGCATGCGCGTATAAGACCTTCCTTAACTTCTTTATTATCATATTCTTTCTGAAGGAGAGTTGTATATTTGCGCGTGTTTATATCATACTGGAACTCAACATTGTATCTTATAATATCTTTCAATCCAAGTACTTCCGGTCTTCCATCCGCAATAGTAAGCATATTAACACCGAAAGTATCTTCTAACTTAGTCTTCTTATAGAGAAGATTTTCAAGCTTATTAACATCGGCATTCTTCTTGAGTTCAAGTACAATCCTTATTCCGTCTTTTGATGACTCATTCGATATATCAACAATGTCCTGTGTCTTCTTCGTCTCAATCAGATCAACCACATCTGAAATAAATTTACCTATTCCGGCACCGATCATAGTATACGGTATGGCGCTTATTACAAGCTTGTCCTTGTCAGACTTTCTCTTGCCCGGTTCAAATTCAACATTTCCGCGGAGCTTGATCTTGCCCACGCCAGTCTCATATATGCTAATCAGTTCACTCTTATTGACAACACGGCCGCCTGTCGGGAAATCCGGTCCCGGCATGTACTCCATAAGTTCTGCGGTTGTGATATCTTCATTATCCATATATGCCTCAACGGCATTAATTACTTCTTCAAGATTATGTGTCGGTATGCTTGTAGTCATTCCGACCGCAATACCTTCAGAACCATTGATAAGTATATTCGGGACTCTTACCGGAAGAACGGAAGGTTCTTTCTCCGTCTCATCGAAATTCGGGACAAAATCAACCACATTCTTATCAAGATCCTTAAGATATACCTCCTGCGTAAATTTCTTAAGACGCGCTTCGGTATATCGCATTGCTGCGGCGCCGTCTCCCTCAATGGAACCAAAGTTTCCGTGACCGTCAACCAGTGCCATTCCTTTTTTAAAATCCTGTTCCATGACAACAAGCGTCTCATATATTGAACTATCACCGTGCGGATGATATTTACCCATCGCATCACCGACAATACGGGCCGATTTACGGTGCGGCTTATCATAATTGAGTCCGAGCTGGTCCATGGCATACAGCACACGCCTCTGAACCGGTTTAAGACCATCCCTGACATCCGGTACTGCTCTGGATGTTATTACACTCATGGAGTAGTCTATATACGATTTCTGCATTACATCAGAATATTCTGTTTTAAGTATCGTCTCTGCCATATATCCCTCCTATATATCAAGTTCCGCATCATGTGCATGTGCATGTATGAAATCACGTCTCGGCGGAACTTCTGTTCCCATAAGCATCGATGTCACATGGGATGCCATCTTTGCATCTTCTATCTCGACCTGTTTTAAAATCCTGGTCTCCGGATTGAGTGTGGTCTCCCAAAGCTGGTCATCATCCATCTCTCCGAGTCCTTTATATCTCTGAAGCGTGAATGATGTTCCGGCATGTTCTTTACGATATTTTTCCAATGCTTTATCATCATACAGATACTGTCCCTCTCCTTTCTTCGGAACCACTTTATAGAGCGGAGGAGTCGCCAGATACACATGTCCTTCCTGGATGAGTTCCGGCATAAATCTGTAGAAAAATGTAAGTAACAGCGTATCGATATGTGCGCCGTCAACATCAGCATCTGTCATAAATATTATCTTGTTATATCTTAATTTGGATATATCAAAATCATTACCGTACCCTTCGGAAAATCCGCATCCGAACGCGGTAATCATCGTCTTAATCTCGGCATTGGCAAGCACCTTGTCCATTGTAGCTTTCTCGACATTGAGTATTTTGCCTCTGATAGGTAAAATCGCCTGCGTTTTCCGGTCTCTTGCCGTCTTGGCAGAACCTCCGGCCGAATCTCCCTCAACTATGAAAATCTCGCATTCCTCAGGATTACGGCTTTCACAGTTAGCAAGCTTACCATTGGTATCGCAGGAAAATTTCTGTTTAACAAGAAGATTGGTCTTGGCCTTTTCCTCCTGTTTACGAATCTTGGCGGCCTTCTCTGCACAGGCAATAACACTCTTAAGTGTCTCGAGGTTCTTATCAAAAAACCTCACGAGTTCATCTCCCGTAATCTCGGCAACAATTTTACCCGCATCCTGATTATCAAGCTTAGTCTTGGTCTGTCCCTCAAATCTCGGTTCCGGATGCTTGACGGCAATAATTCCCGTCATTCCGTTACGCACATCACTTCCCGTAAAATTCGCATCCTTATCCTTAAGGATACCCAATTCCCTGGCATACTGGTTGATTACTGTTGTAAACTTGGTCTTGAAACCTGTAATATGTGTTCCGCCTTCCTGCGTATATATATTATTGCAGAATCCAAGAATTGACTCCTGAAATTCATCCACGAACTGAAATGCACATTCAACTTCCACTCCGTCCTTGCTTCCCTTGTAATATATAACATCGCACACAGGTTCCTTATCCTCATCAAGAGCCTTAACATATGCTGTAATTCCTTCTTCTTCATGGAATGTTTCCTTATCTTCCATTCCTGTACGCTTATCTTCAAATATTATTGTAAGTCCCGGATTAAGATATGCCGTCTCATGCAATCTGCTTTTAATGTTCTCTGCCCTAAATTCCGTCTTTTCAAAAATAGTGGCATCCGGGAGAAATGTTACGCTTGTTCCGGTGTCATTCTTACGACATGTTCCACATTCCCTTAACGGATAGCATACCTTGCCCCTCTCATATCTCTGTTCGTATATAATTCCGCCCGTCTTAATGCGGACTTCGAGCCAGTCGGAAAGTGCATTTACCACAGATGCACCTACTCCGTGAAGTCCTCCGGATATCTTATATCCTCCGTCTCCGAACTTACCGCCTGCATGTAATATAGTAAATACAACCTCAACAGCCGGTATTCCTGCCTTAGGGTGAATACCCACAGGTATGCCTCGCCCATTATCCGTAATTGTCGCAGACCCGTCATTATTGAGTGTAACGCTTATCGTATCGCAATAACCGGCCAGATGCTCATCCACCGAATTATCCGCTATTTCGTATATAAGATGATTAAGTCCCTTGGTAGATACACTTCCGATGTACATACCGGGTCTCTTTCTTACCGCCTCAAGTCCCTCAAGAATAGATATGCTTGATGCATTATACTGCTGTTGCACTTTCTCAGCCATATTAATTTCCTTTCGTCTTTACATACCAAATACCCCGTTATGTTATGACGGGGTATTTGTTCATATCATTATTCTAGTATAACACGGCCACCGACTTTAAGTCCATTGTTTTTTAAAAAAACAGAACTACTGTTCGTCTGGCGGATTCACTGTCTTAAGTTCAAACCAGAATACACTTCCCTCTCCGACTTTGGAGTTAACACCAAATCTTGCTTCATGAAGTTTAAGTATATTCTTAACGATTGACAATCCTATTCCAGAGCCCTGTGTCGCCCTCCTGTGTGTCTTATCAACCTTATAATATCTGTCCCAGATACTGTCTATCTCATCTTCGGCAATTCCTTTGCCATGGTCTTCCACCTCTAGTCTTACGATTTCGCCGTTGACTATCTGTCTTACGATAACTGTCTTGTCGTCTCCTGCATAATTAATGGCATTATTAATCAGATTATATATTACCTGATATATTTTGTACTCATCAGCGCATACCTTTACATCATCACTATACTCAAAACGTATATCATACCCACTCTGTCCGGTAAGTTTTGAATACCTTTTGAGGACAGCCAGTATACTTGTTGTAAAGTCAAACACTTCTGCCGATATTTCCGATACTCCTGCCTGAAGTTTGGAAAGTTCAAGCATATCGTTAACCAGATTCGTAAGTCTTTTGGTCTCATCTATAATGACCTGCACATTTTCCGGTGTATTTTCTCCCGGAATATCACGCATAACCTCAGAGTATGCCGTTATCATAGTGAGCGGAGTCCGCAGATCGTGTGAAACATTGGCCAGAAGGTCTCTCTGAAGCTGCTCTGATTTGCCTAACTCTCCGGCTGCATAGTTAAGTGTATGGGACAGCTCCTCCACCTCCCTGTATCCGCGTCCGTCAAATCTGGTATCGAAATTACCGCCTGCAAGATTCTTGGCTGACTCATTAATTTTACGTATAGGTTTTGATGTAATATTAGATATTACAAGAGCGATCGCAACTGCTGTTACGACAAATATAGCGGATATATATATGAACTGCACCCGGAGTGTATACACTGTTGCATCCACCGGAGTTATAAGCATGCTCATAAGAATGAGATGTTCCTCACCCTGCGTATCTGTCACAAGTTTTATATATATCATACTTTTGGCTTGTGACACATAGCTTTTCATCATTCCGCCTTCTGCACTCATTTCCGGGTCATGCATTGAATCATCACTGTCTGACGAATACATCAATTCATTTTCATCAAAAAAATGCGTTCTGTCATCATTCGGCGGTTTCTGCGAAACGTTGTCGTTATACCTGCCGTTTACCTCATAGCTTACGGTTCCGCCGTTCTGTTTTACCTTATTATAGAAGCAGTCATATGTCGTGCTGTCCGGAATATATATGTGGCTTTTTGGCATAAGATTGGCACTGTATATGCTTTTGCCTTTGGAATCGGTAAGATTGATTTCCATATCATACTTATCGGCAAGTGTACTTATATAGTCTTCCAGATCGTCCGAATTCAGGTTTGCATACAGCTTATCTGCCGCTGTTTTCAACTCGTTTTTCTTAATGCTTTCATAAGAGCTGTTTAAATGCACTATCTGAAAATACCATAAAAGGCCCAGCAAAAAAACAGTAAAGCCAATGAGATATATAAAAATATGCCATTTAATGCTCATTTTCTTATGCTTCAAATCTGTATCCAACTCCTCTCAATGTAACAAGGTAACTCCTGTACTGTCCCAGACTGCTTCTTAATAATTTAATATGAGTATCAAGAGTCCTGTCATCACCGTAATAATCATATCCCCATACCTCAGTTATAAGTTTTTCCCTTGAAAGGGCTACGCCTCGGTTTCGTATCATATAAAACAGTAAATCATATTCTTTTGGTGTCATATTGACGCGCTCACCATCAACCATAACCGTCCGCGCTGTGCAATCAATAACAAGTCCGTCTATCCTGTATATTTCCTTACCATCTTCGCCCTGGTCCGCAGCCGGATTACCACGCCTTCCAAGAACTGCTTTAACTCTCATCATAAGTTCTCTCGGCGAAAAAGGTTTTACCACATAATCATCTATTCCGAGTTCAAATCCGTGGATTTTATCATACTCTTCACCCCTTGCAGACAACATGATTACCGGAATCTGTTTTATCTTAAAAATCTCCCGGCATGCTGTAAATCCGTCCAGTTCAGGCATCATAACATCCATTATGATAAGATCGTAATCATTGGCGCGTACTTTGAGCACAGCCTCCATTCCGTCGGCGGCCTCATCCGTATCATATCCTTCAAACTCTGCATACTTCTTCAGTATGACCCTGATTCTTTCCTCATCATCAACTATTAATAATCGGCTCATTTATTTCCTCCATTCAACATCTATAAATTAAAAAAGTCACATTTGTATTCTATATGACTAATATAAAATACAAATGTGACAATAAGGTGTCAGATTAGTTAATATTAAGTATTTTTTTGACAACATCCTTCATCTGTGTCTTATCACATACAGTATCATGAAGAATAGGAGCTGTTCTTATGTCTTCAATTGCCTGCGGAACTGTTACATTGGCAATTCTGCTGAGTTCATCAACAAGTTCAAAATCCGTCATTGAATCGTATTTAGCCTTGTCGATTGCATCCATAACACTTCTCGTAAACTTAAACGGACTTGCTGTTGATGCTATTACCGTAGCTGTCTTATCAGATGTATCGGAAACATATTTCTTATATACACATGCTGCAACAGCTGTATGTGTATCTATTACATAACCGGTATCCTCATAAATCGCCTTGATGACATCTGCTGTTTCCTTCTCACTGGCATAATTACCGTAGAAATCACCAAGTTTCTCTCTCATCTGCGGTGTAATACTATAACGTCCTTCCGTCTTAAGGCTGTCCATAAGCTCTTTATTTCTGGCCGCATCATCGCCTGCAATCATATATATAAGCCTCTCAAGGTTACTTGATATAAGAATGTCCATTGACGGAGATGATGTAAGCACAAACTCTCTGTTCCTGTCATATGTTCCTGTTGAGAAGAAGTCATAGAGCACCTTGTTCTCATTGGATGCACATATAAGCTTATTAACAGGGACACCCATATGCATTGCAAAATAAGCTGCAAGTATATTACCGAAATTACCTGTAGGAACAACGATATTGATCTTCTCATCCTTTGATATCTCGCCGTCTGCAAGAAGTCTCGTATATGCATATACATAATATACAATCTGCGGAACAAGTCTTCCGATATTAATGGAATTGGCTGATGAAAACTGGTATCCTCCGGCATTAAGTTCTTCATTGAGAACCTTATCTCCGAACATATTCTTGACGCCGGTCTGGGCATCATCAAAATTACCATGTATTCCTACAACATATGTATTCTTACCCTTCTGCGTAACCATCTGCTTCTCCTGAATAGGGCTTACACCATTCTTAGGATAGAATACTATGATTTTCGTTCCCTCAACATCCGCAAATCCTGCAAGAGCAGCTTTACCTGTATCTCCTGATGTTGCAGTGAGGATAACTATATCATTCTTTATATTATTCTTACGGGCACTCGTAATCATAAGGTGCGGCAATATGGAAAGTGCCATATCCTTAAATGCTATTGTTGAACCGTGGAACAGTTCAAGGAAATAAGCTCCGTCTGCTTTCACAAGCGGTGCTATCTCATCTGTATCAAACTTGGAATCATATGCTTTATTGATGCAGGCCTTAAGTTCCTCTTCAGTGAAATCCGTAAGGAAAAGCTTCATAACTTCATAAGCAACCTGTCTGTAATCCATTCCCGATAATTCTTCAAAGCTGGCATCAAGTGCCGGAATACTCTCCGGTACATATAATCCGCCGTCATCCGCAAGTCCTTTAAGAATAGCCTGCGAAGCCGTAACTCTGACATCATCGCTTCTTGTACTTCTGTAATAAAGATCCATCTGTGAGTACCACCTTTTTCATCAAATTCTTAATTGTATCTATATTACCATAACTCAATATCAAAATACAAGCATCATACACATAAATAATCAAAAAACTCCCGCAATTCTTAAAAACGTTTTTAAGAATACAGGAGTTTTGTTTTAATTGATGAAATATACGTGACCGCCATATTCAAAAAGCCTTGTTAATGCGCTTGCATGCCAGCTTCCCGCGCCGGCACTCGCTTTGGCCGCAAAAAAAGTGGCTCCCTGTGAATAGTCTTCTCCGTAAAGAGCTCTGTCAACAGCCTCTACCGTTGATTCCGTAACATTTACAGTGTAGAACCTTCCGTCCATAACAGGCTGGAACTGCTGCCCGTTTCCCTGAAAGATCACATCCGTTATTGTATTCGGAAAATCATTTCTCCTTACTCTGTTGATAATTACATCCGCTACAAGTATCTTGGATTTAATATCTCCACCGGTAGCTTCCGCCTCAACTATTCTGAGAAAATTATTATAATCATTATCCGTACAAGGCACAACCATTGCCTGTACCGTCTCTGTTTCAGTTTCCGTTTCGGTTTCTGTTTCTGTTTCGGTTTCCGTCTGAGTCTCTGTAGTCTGTGTTTCTTCCTGTGTATTATCGGCTGTTGTCATATCTTCAATTGCAGATGATGCAGACATTACACGGAATATGTATTCATCCCGTACCTCGACAACTTCTTCAACCGGTTCGCTTATATCATCAATTTCTGCCTCAGCGACAACCTGCGGCTCCGTATTACTGTCGGCTGCTCCGGCAAAACCTTCCGTTGTCACACCAGCAAAAATCATTACTGCAGCAATTATCACTGACAGCTTTGAATTCATACCGGACATATTTACCTCGCTTCAAAATTTTTGTTTGCTTTCAAAAGCATGTTGCCATTATCTTCCAGCATTCAATTTGTTGTCAATCAAACCGCCGATTTTTGTTACTTTTTGCCCGGATAACGTTTTCGTAAAAATTTATTTTACAAAAGCGCATATATTTCCGTTTGATTTTATAATATTTTTGTGCACGTTGTCGCTTTACTTTTATTTTCCAGGTCCTGAGAATGATTCTTATTTAGTTAATGTTATCATTCAAATCCCATTTTTGCCGGTAAAAAAGCTTGAAAAGTGGGGAACAGACACAATTCAGATGCATTTTCGTATGCTTTTTCAATCTGTTAAAAATGCAAAATGTAAGAGATTGAACTTTCTTACATTTTCGGTTATAATGATTGTATCTTATCAGAAAGGAGACTTATATGCCGAATCCCGCAGGTGTATATACAACGAAACGCAAAGACGGTTCCACATATTACCGTGTAAGCATTACCATAGGCGGCCGGCATATAAGTCTCGGAAGCTATGATGACATCAGCACTGCCGGTGCCGTATATACCGAAGCCGGTCAGATTATGAATTCCGGATATGGTATTGATGAATATGCTATGCACAATTTTAACATTCCATTCCGCAAATATGTCGTACTTATAAATTACAGGGATAATAAGATTTATTTCAAAACACCTGTTTACCTGTCGAAGCATTATTTTACATATTATATAGAAGAAACAGATTTTCTGAAGTTCAGTGTTGATGATCTATTCTATTACACAACACACTCTATAATGCGTCGCGGAGGCCACCTCTTCGTTGCCGATTACGGCATGCAGGTCAATATTCTTTCGCGTTACGGTATCCGTGAACATTCCGTATGCGGACGCGATTACTTATTTGCCAACGGTGACCGGACCGACTACCGTTACGGCAATATCATTATCATAAATCCATACCACGGTGTATTTCATTATATCAAGAACGGGCGTGATTATTATAAGGTCAAGATTCACATAAACGGCGACTATGTCGTAGGTACATATCCGACTGCTGTCGAAGCCGCAATAGCATATAATAAAGCTGCTGACATATTGCATGCCGCGGGATGTACCATTAATTATCCGGAAAATTATCCGGAAAACATATCCGCTATTTCATATGCGTCAATATATAATTCCATACGAATTTCATCAAAAATAAGGGAATGCCGTTTCTGATAACCAAAAACATGCATTCCCTTTTCATTTAATATAAATACCGGTACAATTCAGGCCTTCTGTCGCTCTTCACCGGAAATCCGGCTCTGTATTCACGCACAGCACCGATATCGATATCTTCTATTATAATTCCGGGTCCGTCCGACAAAATATTCAGCATCTCACCCTTAGGACTGACAACCATGGAATCTCCGGAATAGTACAGTTCTCCTCCCCAGCCATATCTGTTGATTCCCAGAACATATGACTGGTTCTCAAGCGCTCTCGCTCTTAAAAGCAGTTTCCAGTCATCCCGCCTTGATGCAGGCCAGTTAGCTGCCACGACAATCACTTCCGTCTCATCCGACACCGCCTGAAATATCTCCGGAAAGCGTAAATCATAACATATAAATGTGCTGATTACGGTTCCGTCAAACTCAAATTGGGACAGCGTATTACCGGCAGAATACTTAAGGTTCTCTCCTGAGTATGAAAACGGATGAATTTTGGCATAATCGCTTATAATTCTGCCATTGCTATCCACCACAACATATCTGTTGGTATATTTGCCGGCCGAGCAGGCCGTATATCCAAAGCCAAGCGCAATACCGTATTGCATGGCAAATCGAGTCATTGTATGTACTGTAATGCCGTTTCCGTATTTCTCAGCAACATTCTCAGGATCAAGTCCAAATCCGGTCATGCTCATCTCAGGGAACAAGGCAAGTTCAACACCCTTATCGCTGCATTGGTGGATATAATCCTCTGCTGCGGTAAGGTTGTGTTTCGTATCACCCATTATAACATCTGTCTGACATATGCCAACAACCATTTTTTCACCCACTATATCCTATGAATTGTTAATTGTTCTTATTATTAATATAATTCACAAGACCCTCTGCAGCAATGATTTTCTGCATGAATTCAGGGAACGCCTGTCCCTTGAACTGTGTATTCCTGGTGAGATTATATATCATACCGCTGTCGAAATCCACCTCTACCTCATCCCCGGCCTCGATTCCTTTGGAAGCTTCCGGACATTCAATAATCGGGAGTCCTATATTGATCGCATTTCTGTAGAAAATACGTGCAAAGGTCTCTGCTATTACACAGCTTACACCCGCTGCCTTAATGGCAATCGGTGCATGTTCTCTGGATGAACCGCATCCAAAGTTCTTATCTGCTACTATTATGTCGCCTTTTTGTACTTTTTTTACAAAGTCTTTATCAATATCTTCCATACAGTGTGTGGCAAGTTCTGCCGGATCCGATGAATTAAGATATCTTGCCGGAATAATTACATCCGTATCAACATTATCTCCATATCTGAAAACTCTACCATGTGCTTTCATTACATTACCTCCTCAGGTGAACTGATTTTGCCTGTTATTGCGCTTGCTGCAGCCACTGCAGGACTTGCAAGATATACCTCTGAATTAACATGTCCCATTCTTCCTACGAAATTACGATTCGTTGTCGACACACATCTTTCGCCCTCGGCCAGAATTCCCATGTATCCGCCAAGACAAGGTCCGCATGTAGGTGTACTCACTACTGCACCGGCCTCGATAAATATCTTTAAAAGCCCTTCTTCCATTGCCTGAAGATATATCTTCTGGGTCGCCGGAATTATTATTGTCCTGATGCCTTCTTTAACTTTATGGCCGTCAAGGATCTTGGCCGCGATGCGTAAATCGTCAAGGCGTCCGTTAGTACAGGATCCGATAACAACCTGGTCTATCGCAATATCTCCTACTTCATCTATTGTATGTGTATTCTCCGGAAGATGCGGAAATGCCACGGTAGGCTTTAATTTATCAAGCTCAATAACATATTCCTCATCATAAATTGCATCCTCATCAGCTTCATATACCTTATATTCTTTAACTGAATGTTCCTTCATATATGCGACTGCGAGATCGTCAACCGGAAAAATACCATTCTTTCCGCCGGCCTCGATAGCCATATTAGCTATTGTAAATCTGTCATCCATGCTAAGATATTGTATTCCGTCACCAACGAATTCCATTGATTTGTAAAGAGCTCCGTCAACACCTATCATTCCGATAATATGTAATATGATATCTTTACCGCTGATCCACTTGGCAGGTTTGCCGGTAAGTACGAACTTAATTGCCGAAGGAACTTTAAACCATGCAAGTCCCGTTGCCATTCCTGCTGCCATGTCCGTTGAACCGACACCTGTAGAGAACGCTCCAAGTGCACCGTATGTACATGTGTGCGAATCCGCACCTATTACTACATCACCTGCAACCGTAAGTCCTTTTTCAGGGAGAAGTGCATGCTCGATACCCATCTGTCCCACTTCAAAATAATTCGTAATCTTATTTCTCTTTGCAAATTCTCTTACACATTTGCAATGCTCCGCCGATTTAATGTCCTTATTCGGTACAAAATGATCCGGCACAAGTGCTATTTTGTCTTTGTCGAAAACACCTTCGACCTTCATCTTATCCATCTCATGAATAGCAACCGGTGATGTGATATCGTTGCCAAGCACAAGATCAAGTCTGGCTTCTATAAGCTGTCCTGCTTCTACCGAATCAAGACCTGCATGCGCAGCCAGAATTTTCTGAGTCATTGTCATTCCCATAGTATAATTTCTCCTAAAATATTATTTATTGAATTTTACCATATTTAGCGATATAATTGAAATACATATTAAACATATTTATTATAACTTATAGTTATATAACGGAGTGTATATGAATAATGATAATCTGCCATTATATACGGCATTTCTCGCAGTTGTGCGTGCAGGAAGCATACTTGAAGCTTCCAGACAATTATATATAAGCCAGCCGGCCGTCAGCAAGGCTGTCCATAAGCTGGAAACCAACCTCGGAACAACTCTTTTCATCCGCTCATCAAGGGGAATCCAGCTCACGGAAAGTGGATATATCTTATATGAGAACATCAAAAATGCATTTGAATATATCGAAGCCGGAGAAAATGGTGTCACATCACACAACAGTCCACAGACCGGTCATATCCGCATCGGCGCCAGCACAACATTATGCAAATATATATTGCTTCCATACCTTGGAAAATATACAACATCGCATCCGCAGATTAATATCTCAATTGAATGTCAGTCAAGCAATGACACAATAACTATGCTGCGCGACAACGCCATCGACATCGGATTAATCGCCGGAACACCGGGACTTTCCGACTTCACATGCCACACCCTTGGCAATATACATGATATTTTTGCGGCATCTCCCGGATACATAGATAACCTCGGTTCACACAACCCGCTTGCCAATCTTATTCTATTAAACCGCATGAATGCAACAAGACAATTTGTAGACAGTCACATACCGGCAGAGTTCCTTGCCGGCAAAAATATACTTGAAGTTGATAATATGAATCTATTGATAGATTTTGCCAAAGCCGGAATAGGCATAGGTTGTATCATTAAGGAATTTATCCGCGATGAACTCACCTTGGGCTCCCTGGTTGAATATAAGAAAGGATTATTAAAGCTCCCGCGCCGTGAGGTCTGCTTCGTCATCTGCAAGGGTGCTCCTGTTTCCGTACCGGTCAGGGATTTTCTCGACTTCATAAGCAGCAACCGGGCTAATCCGGAACTTAATATCCTAATTTAGGTCATACATGGTACGGCATATCTTTTTGCCGCTCTCTGTTGTAAAAATCTTATCATAAGCGGTCCGTACCGCATTAATGTCTGCATCATCTTCATACATATTAACGAGAAAATCCGCTTCGACAAGTATCCTGTAATCTGCGCCATCCATTCCCGTATATGTATGATGATGTGCCACGAGGTAGCACACTCTCTCCCTGTCCTTCAGGTCGTATCCACATTCTTTTAATAACACATCAGCAGCCTCCGGGCCGTATTGTTCCTGCAGTTTCCCGTTATTATATCCATACAATTTCTCGGCTTTCTTAATTCCCGTATCGTGTACAACCGCTGCCGCTTCAAGGACACGCATTGTGTCATCATCAAGTCCTTCCATTCGGCCGATAAGTGCCGCATAGGTATATACTTTCATAAAATGCTGTATCCTTCTGACATCTCCTCTGAAAAACTCTGTTGTCCTAATAATTAATTCGTCGGTCATAAATATCTCCTGCATGATTTAAATAAAAAACCCCGGCGAAACGCCGGGGTAACAAAATCGTAATTAGTTATTGATAAGCTTTCCGCTTTCATCGTTCCAGCTGTAAAGCTTACGAACTTCTTCACCAACCTTCTCTGACGGATGCTCTGATGCAATCTTTCTGAGTGCTCTGAAGTGAGCCTGTCCGCCTGCCGGTGACATATCAAGAAGGAAGTCTTTAGCGAATGTACCATCCTGAATATCAGAAAGGACTTTCTTCATAGCCTTCTTAGTATCTTCTGTGATAATCTTAGGTCCTGTTACATAATCACCATATTCTGCTGTGTTGGAAATAGAATATCTCATTCCTGCAAAACCTGACTGGTAAATAAGGTCAACGATAAGCTTCATCTCATGGATACATTCGAAGTAAGCATTTCTAGGATCATATCCTGCTTCGCAAAGAACTTCGAAACCTGTCTGCATAAGTTTGCAAACACCGCCGCAAAGAACTGCCTGCTCACCAAAGAGGTCTGTCTCTGTCTCTGTTCTGAATGTTGTCTCAAGAACACCTGCTCTTGCTCCACCGATTGCAAGTGAGTAAGCAAGTGCAATATCAAGTGCCTTACCTGTAGCATCCTGATGAACAGCTACAAGACAAGGAACACCCTTACCAGCCTGATACTCGCTACGTACTGTATGTCCAGGTCCCTTAGGTGCGATCATTGTTACATCGACATCCTTAGGTGGGATAATCTGATTGAAGTGGATGTTGAAACCATGTGCAAACATAAGCATGTTACCAGGCTCAAGGTTTGGCTCAATATCCTTCTTGTACATAGCTGCCTGAAGCTCATCGTTAATAAGAATCATAATAATGTCAGCCTTCTTAGCTGCCTCTGCTGCCGTGTATACTTCAAATCCCTGTGCTTCAGCCTTAGCCCATGACTTACTTCCTTCATAAAGACCAATAATGACGTGGCATCCTGACTCCTTAGCGTTAAGTGCATGTGCATGTCCCTGGCTGCCGTAGCCGATGATTGCAATTGTCTTGCCATCAAGCATTGATAAGTTGCAATCCTGCTGATAATAAATCTTTGCCATCTTAATGGTACCTCCATATAATAATAAAAATTTATTTTAAACTTGCAGCGCCTCTTGCAAGTCCTGTGATACCTGTCCTTGCAAGCTCTGTAATTTTAAAATCATCTAAAAGTTCAATAAACGCACTAAGCTTGGACTGGCTTCCCGTAAGCTCAATAGTCATAGTACCTTCGCAGCTGACATCGACAATGTTAGCCCTGAATATATCTGCAATTGCAGCAACATCCTGTCTTCTGCTTGCGTCAGCTTCTACCTTGATAAGTATAAGTTCTCTGCACACCGAAGCATCAAGAGGAAGCTCCATAATCTCTTTTACGTCAACGAGCTTAGCCAACTGCTTCTCAATCTGCTCAAGAACATCATCATCTCCAGTTACCGTAACAGTCATTCTTGAATACTGTGGATCCTGCGTTACCCCTACAGTAAGGCTGTCTATGTTATATCCTCTTCTGCTGAAAAGTCCTGCGATACGGCTTAATACACCTGACTCATTCCCAACAAGAATAGAAAAAACTGCCTGTCTCATAATTATCATATCCTTTCACTTACGTCCGCCGTGCGTCAAAGACGTCTTAAGACTGCATAAAATTATCTTATCAACCATTACCATTTTTGTCAATAAAAAATACATCTGCCTGAAGCCTCACGGCATCTTTTAAATCATGCGTAGATACTATAAGCTGCCTTGGTCCTATATTATCGAGTATGTACTTAACCGCGATGCTCCTGTTATCCTCATCAAGCCCTGCAAACGGCTCATCCATAACCACCGCATCCGAATCTGCAAGCATCGCCCTTACTATCTCGCAGCGCCTTTTCATACCTCCGCTTAATTCATCTGCTCTTCTGTCACAGCCGCTTTCCCCAAGGAGCTTCTCAAGGTGCGACCTTACAACATCTGCCGGCATATCCGGTACGGCAAGCCTAACATTATCATATGCCGAAAGCCATGGACACAGCCTGTTTTCCTGAAACACAACAGATACTTTTTGCGGAACTGTGACACTCCCTTTATGGCACTCAAGCAGTCCGGCGATAACCTTCAGAAGAGTAGTCTTGCCTATACCTGATTCTCCCATAATGCACAGATGTCCTCCTGGCGGTATTTTCACGCTTATGCCATTAATCACATTTTCCAAACCATATCCCACACTTACATCATCAAGCTCTATATCAGCTGCACCCGGTCTGCTGTTATGTCCACCACAATTATCTGCTGACGCATGACTTCTGCATGACATTCCATATCTGCAGCATGACTTTGCAGCCGCATCTGATATAAGCAGAAGCAGCTTCTCGAATACCACACTTGCAATAATAATTATTATCCCCCATGACAGCAATACATCCGTCTCAAGATAAAGCTTGGCAAGATACATCTGTTCTCCAATTGAATTGCGTGTAAGTCCTATAACCTCTGCGGCCGCACCGGCTTTCCAGCACATTCCCGCTGAGCTTTTTACAGCCGTTCTTATATAAGGTATACACTGCATAAGAGATATGTATCTGAATCTTCTCATTCCATGTATGTTGAACACATCTGCCATCTGTGCAAGATTCTTATCCATATTATCAATTCCCTGAACCATACCGTGATATACAACAGGAAATACAACGATAAATGCAATTACTGCTGATACATTCTTTGCTCCGGCTATCATCAGTACCAGAATTATAAATGCGGTTACAGGTAATGCCTGCATCGCGCTTATCAGTGGTGCTGACATTATTCTTACCGCACGCACATATCCTGCCGCCAATCCCGCCAAAACTGCCGTCACAAACGCAGCCGTATATCCGGCAAATATCCTGATGAGACTATGCATCGTAATTATGTAAGTATTTTTTTGCCCAAGCATTCCTGCCATGCAAAAAAATACTTTAACGGGGCCCGGAAGTACAATATCCAGCCCCGTCAAAGTACTTGCTATCTGCCATATAACAAGCCACATCAAAGCAGCCGGTATATATGCAAATATATTCTTATTAAATCTGTTATGTGTCATTATGACTCCAATGCATTGCCGATGAATTTTACAATCATATATAACGTATTAACGTCATTCTCGCTCCACTTTCTTCTGTGAGCACCAAATATATCAAATGATACAATTCCCATAACGTGCTCATTAGAACCTATCATAAACTGAAGCGTTGAACATATCTCGTGATCTTTCCAGAAATCATACATTTCAGGACAGTGAATCTCACATTCCTTGACATTATGTATCTGGTTGATCCCATTGGCGTTGAACAGTTCCAGATACCTGCTGTCCATAATATCCGATATATCTCCGACAGACATGTTATATCTGCCCGCTGTCATTGATGTACGTATCCGTCCATCTGCATCACTCTCATATATCGTTATGCCATGTATATTAAGATTCTCTATAATACTGTCAAGGACATGCGGTATAACATCCCTGCCGGCTTTGGTAAGCAGGAATATAAGATTAGACGCAAGCTCTGCTTTTGCTATCGGCTTAAGCTCCGCACATGTATGTGCAGCATAAGCACCTTCTTTTTCTTCTTCCAGCTCTCCATGAAGTTCCTTTTCATATATTATGAATCTGTCACGTCCCTTTTCCTTGGCTATATAAAGTGCTTTATCCGCAATCTTAAACAGTCTGACATAATCGTCTGCATCTTTTGGGTAATTAGCAACTCCTATAGATGTCGTAAATCTGTAATCCGGTGCTTTATTCTGAAATGCCCATTCAAGCTCTTCCCTTATGCCAATCAGGATACTTCTCAATTCTGTAACATCATCTGCACCATCAAGCATTATCATGAACTCGTCACCACCGATTCGCCCGACAACACCCTTATCTCCTACCCAGGTTCTTATAGTCTGGGCAAATCTGTATATTACCTCATCACCAAAAAGATGTCCGTATGTATCATTAACATTCTTAAAATAATCAATATCACATATTGCAAGCCAGAATGGTTCCTGCCTGCCTGTTTCGTTAAAATGTCTTATCTTATTCTCAACAAAGTCGGTCATTGCTTTTTTGTTGAGAATCCCTGTAGCTGAATCTTTCTCCGCCGCATCATCACTTAATTCTCCGGATGTTGCTTTGCCTATACGCGATACATGTGAAGCAATCCCTATCACTCTTGCAAGCTCATTATCATAGTACAATGTCTGTCCGTGGAATGACATAAGCTCATAATTCTCTCCCCCGCGGAATATATTGGTCTCAAGTTCAACCGTAAAGCTTGCTTCACAACTCTTTATCTTCTCAAAAAGCATATACAGCTTATCAATATTATCGCCGTCAACATGCTTTTCTTCAATCAGTCTCTTCAGGACTTCATCTATATCAGCCTTTTCAATATTATCAGCCCTGTATCCCCTGTAACAGAAAAATGTAAACATCCCGTCAGACGGATTATACTCAAAGAAATATTCCGCAAGCATTCCCATTATGCTGCGGTATTTGCGCACATCAAGATCCATCTTCTTATATCTGGCATTCAGCGTTACAATATCTCTGAGCTCCACGTCAGTATATTTTGTTCCGTTAACCGGATATGCACGTCTGAGCGCAATAATAAGACACGGTCTGTATACGCCGTCTCTTCTCCTCATCCTAACAACAACAAACTGCTCAGATGGAGCATCTTCATTCTCTATATATCTGTAAAATCGTTCTACATCATCATCTGCAATAAGCTTGTCGAATCTTGTATATTCCTCATACACAAACTGATATGCACGCTGGTCAGCTTTTACCACAATGTAATTGCTGTCAAATGTAATTATCGAACATGCCATATCGTTGACAGCATGTCTGAAATCAATCTCATTATTCATACTGATTCATTGGCTCCGTCTGTAGTACATTCTTGTTAAAATCCGCCTAAATATCTGTTAATGCCTGTTCTATATCAGCAATTATGTCATCCGCATTCTCGATTCCGACCGAGAGTCTTATAAGATCAGGCTGTACACCTGCCTCAATAAGCTGCTCATCTGTCATCTGACGATGTGTGTGGCTTGCCGGATGAAGCACTGATGTCCTTGCATCCGCAACATGAGTAACTATAGCAACGAGCTTGAGACTGTCCATGAACTTAACGGCAGTATCCCTTCCGCCCTTAAGCCCGAACGAAATTACACCGCATATGCCATCCGGCATATATTTTCTGGCAAGATCATAATATCTGTTGCCCGGAAGTCCCGCATAATTAACCCATGCAACCTTATCATTGTTATTAAGATACGCTGCCACCTTGTCAGCATTCTCACAGTGTTTCCTTACTCTGAGCGCCAGAGACTCGAGACCAAGATTGAGCAGGAATGCATTCTGCGGAGACTGCATTGAGCCCAAATCACGCATAAGCTGTGATGTAGCTTTAGTAATGTATGCCGCCCTGCCAAACTTTTTAGTATATATAATTCCATGATACGATTCATCAGGAGTAGTAAGCCCAGGATATCTGTCCGCATGTGCTTCCCAATCAAAATTGCCACTATCAACAATACATCCGCCAAGCGCAACTGCGTGTCCATCCATATATTTTGTCGTCGAATGTGTTACTATATCGGCACCCCATTCAAAAGGTCTGCAGTTAACCGGTGTTGCAAACGTATTATCAACTATAAGCGGCATACCATGCCTGTGTGCAACATTAGCAAACTTCTCAATATCAAGTATCGTAAGCGCCGGATTAGCAATCGTTTCACCGAATATAAGCTTTGTGTTCGGTCTTATGGCTGCTTCAATCTCTTCCTCACTTGCATCAGGATCTATAAATGTACATTCTATTCCGAGCTTCTTCATGGTAACTCCGAACAGGTTGAATGTACCTCCGTATATTGCAGAAGAACTTATCATATGGTCTCCTGCCTCACATATGTTAAATGTTGCATAGAAGTTAGCTGCCTGTCCTGACGAAAGAAGCATTGCAGCACATCCACCTTCAAGATCACATATCTTCTGAGCCACATAATCATTAGTAGGATTCTGCAGCCTTGAATAGAAATATCCGCTCTTTTCAAGGTCAAACAGCGCTCCCATCTCATCACTCGACTCATATTTGAAGGTTGTGCTCTGAATAATCGGAAGCACTCTCGGCTCCCCGTTCTTAGGCTGCCAGCCGCTCTGGACACATTTGGTTTCAATATTGTAATTACTCATTCTTCTCTCCCTCTTCGTCATGGGGCTCATACGTCACACGTACCTTTTTTACCCTTTTATTATCTACCTCAAGCACACTGAATCTGTATCCACTGTACCATACTTCAAACTGTTCATTATCTTCAGGAAGATGTTCCATTCTCGATATAATAAATCCGCTCAGTGTATCGGAATCCTCATCTGCAAAACTTATATTAAGCATGTCCTCTATATCATCAAGCTGTGTATATCCGTCCATTATGTATGAACCGTCACTGTCACGGACAATATACTGTTCCTCAACATCATATTCATCCATGATATTGCCTACAATCTCCTCAAGGATATCCTCCATAGTCACTATTCCTGTTGTCTGCCCATACTCATCAACAACAACAGCCATATGCACCTTCTCAGACTGCATAGACTTAAACAGTGCATTAATATTACGTGTCTCCGGAATAAAATGTGGATCAAAAAGCATCTCGTCCTTAAGTTCGTATATCGTATGATTCCGCTTATACGAATCCGCATATATCTTAAGGAGATCTCTAAGATGCATAACACCTATAATATGGTCTATATCGCCTTCATACACCGGAAATCTCGAATAATTCTCCCCCAGGACGAATTCAAAACAGTCTTTTATTGTAGTGTCGGCATCAATTGCCACTATATTTTTTCTGTGTGTCATAATATCGTGAGCTTCCTTGTCACCGAACTCAATAATGTTCGTTATCATCTCAGCCTCACTGTCAAGCAGCTCTCCCTGTTGATGTCCCTCCTGCACGATATTCTTAATCTCATCGGTCACATTATCATCTTTCTTACGAAAAATCTTATCTAAGAACGACTGACCTGGCTCTTTGGCACCCAAAACACTTCCTCCATTCGTACTATTAAAAAATAAAATCAAATTAATTGTATCATTCTTCTTCAGGCATTTCAAGGCTTACCTGCAAAGCTTTATTGACTTGTGTTATTATCTCATTGTCAAGATGGCACACTTTGTCCTTAAGCCTCTTTTTATCTATTGTTCTCAGCTGTTCAAGCAGTATAACGGAATCTTTCACTATGTCGTATTTCATTGAATCAATCTCGACATGAGTAGGAAGCTTTGCCTTGTTCTGCCTGCTTGTAATCGCTGCACATATCACTGTAGGGCTGTGTCTGTTGCCGGTATCATTCTGTATTATCAGAACCGGTCTGATTCCCCCCTGTTCAGATCCGACCACCGGTCTTAAATCTGCATAAAATATATCTCCTCTTTTAACAACCACATCAAATCACACTCCATATATAAGCTTGTATGTACCTATTATTCCCCGCTTAACAGTGTGTATACAGTGATTTCAGATTAAAATCCGGTTATTAAATGTCCCACTTGCGATAAAAATAATCCATGCTGCCTATATATCTGCCGTCTCTATAGTAATTACGTGGGATTCTCTTGCCGAGATCACACACGAACTCATAGTTAAATGTGCCGGCAAGTGCCGCAATCTCCTCAACAGATATATACTCATTTCCATCGCGTCCTATAAGTGTTACTTCATCAAGTCTTCCGACATCAGGTATATCAGTAACATCGACCATAAACTGATCCATACATACCCGCCCTGTTATAGGTGCTTTCCTGCCTCTTATAAGTACATATCCCTTATTAGACAGGCTTCTTGGATATCCGTCACCATATCCTGTTTCTATAGTTGCAAGCCTCGTAACACGTTTTGCTTCAAATGTTCCATTATAACTTACACGTTCGCCCGGCTGTATTGTCTTTACCATTGTAACTGAACTTTTGAGTTCAATCGCAGGCTTCAGTTCAACCACATCATGGCTGACCTCTTCAGACGGATACATTCCATACATTGCAATTCCAAGACGCACCATATCCATATTAACATCAGGCATATCAATAATACCCGCACTGTTAGAACAGTGTCTGTATTTAAAATGCATACCTTCATTCTCAAGCTTTTCAACAAAAGTTTTAAAAAGTTCAAACTGCCTGTATGCTGCTGTCTTATCCTTTTCGTCTGCGGTTGCAAAATGAGTAAAGATTCCTTCAACATCAAGGCCATCATACTTCGCAAGCGCAAGAACTGTTTTAATGCCATCATCATCAGGTCTGAGCCCGATTCTGTGCATTCCCGTGTCAACCTTAACATGGCACCTGATATTTTCCCCGGCAGCGACAGCTGCTGCAGACATCTTCTTTGCCATCTCTGTATCAAATACAGGTATTGACAAAGCGTATCTTATCACCTGGTCATAATGCATCTCGTCTACATATCCAAGCACAAGAATCATCTTCTCAATTCCATTCTGTCTCAGATTAATTCCCTCTTCAACAGTAGCCACTGCATATGCGTCAACAATGTCATTTACAGCTTTTGCAACTGCAACATCACCATGACCGTAAGCATCTGCTTTTACAACAGCCATAGCCTTTGTCCCCGGCTTTGTGAGTGCCATAAGATCCCTGACATTGTATTCTATGTTGTCAAGATTTATATCTGCATATACCCTTGTATACTTTTTCACTTTACTCTCCATTCCGCAGACACAGCTTATTTGTGGTTCTGTGCTGCTGCCATAAGATTAGTTATTCCGTCTATGATATCACCGGCCTTCATACCGTGTTCGCCGCGTCTGGATGCTGCATAATCACCACCAAGCCCGTGAAGGAACACTCCCATGCACGCTGCTTCATATGCATTAAGCCCGCTCACTCTCATGCCGGCAATAACACCTGTAAGGACATCTCCCGAGCCTCCTGTTGCCATTCCGCTGTTACCTGATGTATTTATATATACTGTCTTCTTAGAATCAGCCACTATTGTCCTTGCATCCTTCAGCACACATATAACCTTATATCTCGATGCAAACGAAACTGCCGTCTGTATCAGCCTGCCCTGGATTGATGCAACTGATGTACCTGCCAGTCTTGCCATCTCTCCAATATGTGGTGTAAGTATAAAATCGGCTTCCTCCGTGTTACGGCATGCCAGCAGATTCTTAAGTTCTTTGTCTTCAGCTATTATATTAAGTGCATCTGCATCCACAATAGTAGTTACACTGCTGTTCATGAGTATGTATCTTGTCATGCACACTGCTATCTGTGTCTTTGCAAGACCCGGGCCTATAATAACACATGTTGCCCACTCAAGTTCTTTTTTAAGCCTGCTTTCAAGATCCTCCTGTGTCTCAACATCGCGATATGTCTCAACAATCGCCTCAGGTATATTCTTCTGGACAGCGACACGCTGATTCTCATGCGTAAACACTTTTACAAGTCCTGCACCATTGCGATATGCCGAGAGTGCCGCAAGGCTTGCTGCTCCTCCCATTGAAAACGAGCCTGCAATGACAAGAACCCTTCCATATGTTCCTTTGTTGGAATACGCTTTGCGCTTAGGAATACGTTCCAGATCGTCAACTGAATATGTAAATGCCTTATTACGCACAGCATTAAGTGCTGCGCCGGCAAATCCTATGTCTTCCACCTTCACTTTGCCTGAATATTCTGCTCCCGGGTATAGGACACTGCCTATCTTGACGCACCCGAATGTAACTGTTTTGTTTGCTTTTACTGCAGTTCCCATGATTCTGCCATCAGACGCATTTATTCCTGAAGGAATATCAACCGAAAGGACCCATGCATCAGATGCATTTATCTGTGTTACTACCTGCTCATATCTGCCCTCAATGTTCCTGCTTATTCCAATGCCAAACAGTCCATCTATGATAATATTATATTCCGTCAGCCTGACCTTGTTGAAAATCTTAACACCCGATGCCTTTGCGATTCCAAGCTGGGCGTTGAACTCATCAGAGCCGGTCTTTCTCATCACAAATATATCCGCAGCATAGCCTCTCTCATGAAGTATTCTTGCAGCTGCAACAGCATCTGCGCCGTTATTGCCGCTTCCGCATACAGCTATTATCCTTGCTTTTTTCATTGCTTTATCTGCACTTGCATATGTCTTACGAAGATATTTCTCAACTGCTGATGCCACTGACAGTGCGGCACGTTCCATAAGGACCATCGATGGAATGCCTATCTTGCTGATTGTAACATCATCAACTTTTCTTGCCTGTCTCTCATTAAGTAAATACTGCATAGTTAACCTCCATTCAGTCACATTTTCAGTCACATTTCTCAGCCACGGCTACTGCCGCGACAAGCTCTTTAAGGTTGGAAATACTTACATGTATATGCGTAACACCAATAGAATCAGCCAGTCTTCCTGCTTCACCGTACAGAACCACATATGGCTTGCCCATGTCATCACGGAGTACCTCTATGTCTCTTGGGCCAAAGCCTGAGAATCCGGTGCCAAGTGCTTTTGCCACCGACTCCTTAACACAAAAATTGCCGGCATAGAAACTCGCACTGCCATCAGACTGGATAATCTCTTTATCTGTAAAACAGCGACCCAGAAAGGACTCCTTTTCACATGCCTTTCTGACCCGCTCCATCTCCAAAATATCATTGCCGATTCCGACTATCATTCCTGCTGCTCATTTCTCTCATCAAGCAGACCCATAAGCCCCTGTCCGAGTATATCATGAAGATGACCGTACATCTCTTCGTTACCTAGCTCTTTATCCTGTTTAATCACAAGATTCTTCTTCAGCTTAACTCTTGTATCATTAATCCACTTATCAAGCAGTGCGATATCTGCCCTGTTTGAATTCATCCTGCCATAGCAGTAACGTATAGTTGCAGTAAGAAGATCAAGATTAGCTGCTGCAAGCTTGTGTGGAACATCAAGTGATTCATCCTCAAGCTGGGCAATCTTGCCCTTTGCCTCCTGAATAAGTCTCTGGCTCTCGTTCATCTTCTTAAGGTGTTTCGGATCACTACTGTCCATCTCCATATCATCAACAACGCCCTGAATCAGTCTGCTTTTAATCTTCTTAACTTCCTTAAGGTCATTATTAACCTGTCCCTGCTTCTTAAGCAGATTATTAACTCTTTCTTCAAGTACCCTTATAGTCTCCGGCTTATCACTCTCATCCGGGAAAAGGCTGTAATAATTCTTGTCCAGAGTCAGTATCGGAATCTGTTTAAAGGCTGCATTGCTCTTTATGAAATCGCTTGTTATCTCAGCCATCAAACATTCCCCCTTTCTTACTGATTAGCATGATTGGCCATATTATATGAAAGTCTCATAAGGCTCTCTGACAGATGTACATTCTCAACGACAATATTGTCCGGGACATTAATATCAGTATGTGCAAAATTCCATATTGCCTTAATCCCCGCTTCAACCGCCACTCTGGCGACTTCCCGCGCCGCATCTTTCGGAACGGTTATTGCAAGTATCTCTATATTCTCGTCTTTTATAAACTGTGGCAGCCTGTCAGACATCATTATCTGATGTTCTCCTATCTTCCTGCCGTCCAGCTCCTTATTATTATCAAACACTCCCCTTATGATAAATCCCCTCTTGGCAAAGTCTTCAGAATTAACTATTGCCTGTCCGAGATTACCGGCACCTACTATAACCATGCTGTGTGTCTTATCTATTCCGAGAATCTTGCCTATCTCCTCGTACAGATATTCAACATTATATCCATAGCCCTGCTGCCCGAATCCGCCAAAATTATTAAGATCCTGACGTATCTGTGACGCAGTAACTTTCATACGATTACTGAGTTCGTTGGATGATATTCTCTGTATGCCGCTTTCCTTTATCTCTCCAAGATATCTGTAGTATCTTGGGAGTCTGCGTATAACCGCAGATGATATTTTTTTATCGCTGCTCATATAGCACCCCTTTTCATCATAAGGACTTTAAGCCGTTATTATTATAACGCCTCGTTAAAATCATGTCAAAATAATTATCCGATAACACGCTTGGCAATATCAACCGATTCCTTGGCATCCTTTGCATAAAAATCCGCATGTATCTGTTCTGCATATTCAGGAGTAAGTACAGCACCCCCGACCATTATCTTACAGTCAAGGTTATTTTCGTGGATAAGCTTTATTGTCTCTTCCATTGAAACAAGAGTTGTTGTCATAAGTGCTGACAGACCTACAAGCTTTGCACCGCTCTCACGCACCGCATCTACAACAGCCTGATACTCTACGTCTTTGCCAAGATCTATCACATCATATCCGTAATTCTCAAGGAGTACCTTTACAATATTCTTGCCAATATCATGAATATCTCCCTTAACAGTTGCTATAACTATCTTTCCCTTGCTAACAGGCTTGGAATCCTTACCTGCCATCTGCTTTTTAATTACTTCAAATGCAGCCTGGGCAACGCCTGCTGACTGTATAAGCTGTGGAAGGAATATCTTACCTTTTTCAAAATCAGCTCCGATTCTGTCAAGTGCCGGAATAAGAATATCATTCACAATCTCCATTGAATCCATTGTCTTAAGCAGTTCTTCAGTACACTGTGCTCCCTCAGTCTTAAGTCCGTTAAGCACTGCATGCATAAGCGTATCCCCGCCGCCAAGCGGTGCATTGCCGTCCGCCTTTGCAGCCGCTCCTGACGCATTGTCATCTATTACTATCTTTTTAACCTTAGGCATATTGGCATATGCCTTAATATATTCAACTGAATTGACATCATAATTGGCAAGAAGCTTGTATGCCCTTACCGTACCTGTCATTGCTTCGTTATTAGGGTTGATTATAGGCAGGTCAAGTCCGTTATTAAGAGCCATTGCAAGGAAAATGTGATTAACGAGCTCTCTGTTAGGAAGTCCGAATGATATATTGGATACTCCGAGGACTGTCTTAAGTCCCAGCTCGGTCTTGACACGGTGGAGCGCATTAATCGTCTCCATTACATTCTCCTGCTCCGCGGACGCCGTCAGTGTAAGACAGTCAATAAATACATCTTCCTTCGGGATGCCTATTGCCTGCGCCCTGTCAAGTATCTTCTGTGCGATACGGAATCTGTCCTCTGCCTTCTTCGGTATTCCTCCCTCGTCAAGAGTAAGCCCGACAACAGCAGCACCATACTTCTTAACAAGCGGAAGTACGGTTGCAAGAGACTTTTCCTCACCATTAACAGAATTAACTATCGGCTTTCCGTTATATACACGGAGTGCAGCTTCAAGCACCTCAGGTATTGTTGAGTCAATCTGGAGCGGCACATCCACAATTCCCTGAAGTGCCTTAACCACCTTGACCATCATCTCTTTTTCATCAATTCCCGGAAGTCCGACATTGACATCAAGGATATCAGCTCCGCCCTTAACCTGCTCAAGTGCCTGATTAAGTATGTAATCTATATCATTATTAAGGAGTGCCTCCTTAAAAAGCTTCTTGCCTGTCGGGTTAATTCTCTCACCGATTATTCTCGGCTGCGATATTGCGACCGCCTGTGTAGGTGAGCACACTGCTGCACCTGTCTTTTTGCTGTGTGTTGCCGGATTGCCCTCTGTCTTAAGCATATTCTTAAGTTCCCTGATAAAGTCAGGTGTTGTACCACAGCATCCGCCAAATACCTTTATCCCATACGGAAGCAGAATCTTCATTGATTCAGCAAAATCGGCAGCTGACAGATTGTATTTGTTAGTCTTAGGGTCAGGAAGCCCTGCATTAGGCTTGAGGACAATCGGCAGGTTGGTCCAGTCCGCAAGTTCTTTTACAACCGGTTCAAGTTCTTTCGGTCCGAGGGAACAGTTGACACCTATTGCATCCACGCCAAGCCCTTCAAGGGTTAATGCCATTGACTGTACGGATACACCTGTAAATGTTCTGTGGTTCATCTCAAATGTCATTGTAACCATGACAGGAAGGTCGGAATTTTCCTTTGCCGCAAGTACTCCTGCCTTAACCTCAAGCAGGTCTGTCATTGTTTCGAACACAATGAGATCTGCATCACTTCCTGCTTTTATAAGCTGTGCATACATATCATAAGCTTCTTCAAAGCTCATGGTTCCTGTAGGTTCCATAAGTTGTCCGATAGGTCCTATATCAAGAGCTACAAGCGCTTTGCTTCCGTCTTCTGCCGGATTGGCATCACTTGCACGTCTCGCATTGGCAATCGCTGCTTTGACTATCTCCTCAAGTGAATATCCGCAGCCCTCAAGCTTGTATGGATTGGCTCCGAATGTATTGGCATATACTATCTGTGAACCAGCCTTTATGTACTGTGAATGAATATTCTCAAGCAGCTCCGGCTGCGTAATGCTCAGGACTTCCGGTGTTTCTCCCATCTTCATCCCTGCTGCCTGAAGCATTGTTCCCATTGCCCCGTCAAGAATAACATATTCATTTTTAAGTAAATCCCTGAAACTATTGTTCATTATTCTGTCCTCTTTTATCTGTTATCTTTCCTGTTATCTTCCACACCCAATATCAGTTCCGCTGTAAGGGCATTTCCCTTTCATATTACATGTCTGACATCCGCGCTGTGACTTCGGAAGCGGTTTATCCGACACTCCTATTATACAAGTAACCGACTTTCTCGGTGTGAGCAGACAGCTTTTAGTTGCATATACGCCAACCCTCTTTCCGGCATCAAGTATCCTTAAAAAATCCGGCTGTAATGTAAGCGGAAGGTCTCCATATCCTATTCCGAATCTCCATGTCTGATAAGTCCCTTCAAACTTATCGGCAATTATCTGTTCCGCCTTACTGCATACCTGTTCAACAGCTACACTTGAAAGGCTGTCGGCAACCACCATTGCAGCCATATCTTTAAGTTCAAGCTTTCTCAAAAGTCTGTCAACTTCTGCCGATATTGTTGCACATAACAGCACCATACGGTCACATCCCTTGAGATGTTCTTTAATTGAATTGCCTGTAAGGATAAGATTAGTTCCTGCCGCTTCAACACCTTCTTCCCTGTGTATACATTCAAAGCATCTGTATACATATTGTGGTCTTGCTGCTTCAAGAAGAAGCTTCTCACATTCATCAAGCAGTCTCTGTGTATTATCGTCAGGCTCTGTTTTTCCCATTCCAAGGTAACGCAGTGCCTCCTGTCTGTCCAGGGCATCCAGCTTTATTATATCATTATTCATGTCATTCATTCTTATCTTAACCTAATACCCATATAAACTTAAAAGCCAGCCTGCCCCAAAACTTCTGCAGACTGGCTTAACCATTCCATTATCTGTTAATTGATGCCAAGAATCCTCTTAACATTATCACACATCTCGTTAACTTCGCATACTGTGTCATGAAGAACCGGTGCTGTTCTGATATCCTCAATTGCCTTAGGAATATCAACACCTGACAGTCTGTTAAGTTCGTCAACAAGTTCAAAATCACCCATTGAATCATACTTTGGATCTATCGCTGTAAGCACACTTCTTGTGAACTTGTAAGGACTTGCTGTAGATGCAATTACAGTTTTAGTAGTATCACCTGTATCCTTCTTATACTTCTCATATACAGTTGCTGCGACACCTGTGTGAGTATCAATAATATATCCTGTATCCTCATACAGTTTCTTAATCGTAGCTGCATTCTCTTCCTCTGTTGCATAATTACCATAGAAATCTGCAAGCTGCTTCTTCATCTCATCCGTAATTCCATATCTGCCCTGAGACTTGAGTTCTGACATAAGTTCCTGATTCTTAGCTGCATCATTACCTGCAATTCTATAGATAAGTCTTTCAAGGTTACTTGAGATAAGAATATCCATTGAAGGAGATGTTGTAAGGATAAAATCACGATTTCTGTCATACTCACCTGTAGCAAAGAAATCATACAGAACCTTATTGTCATTGGATGCACATATAAGCTTATTAATCGGAAGTCCCATATTCTTAGCATAAAATGCAGCAAGGATATTACCGAAGTTACCTGTAGGTACTACAACATTAATCTTCTCGCCATCCTTAATCCGGTCATTGGCAAGAAGTCTTGTATATGCATATACATAATAAACTATCTGTGGTACAAGACGTCCGATATTGATTGAATTAGCTGATGAGAACTGATATCCCGCAGCATTCATAACCTTCTCAAGTTCCTTGTCACCGAATATATTCTTAACGCCTGTCTGTGCATCATCGAAATTACCCTTAATTCCGATTACATATGTATTGTCACCCTTCTGTGTTACCATCTGCTTCTCCTGAACAGGACTGACACCATCCTTAGGATAGAATACGATAATTTTAGTACCCTTAACATCAGCAAATCCCGCAAGTGCAGCCTTACCTGTATCACCTGATGTTGCTGTAAGAATAACTATGTCATTAGTAACATTATTCTTTCTGGCAGATGTTATAAGAAGATGTGGAAGTATTGAAAGTGCCATATCCTTAAATGCAATCGTTGCACCATGGAAAAGTTCCAGATAATATGCGCCATCAGCACTTACGAGCGGAGCTATCTCATCTGTATCGAACTTTGAGTCGTATGCCTTATTAATGCAGTCCTTAAGCTCTTCCTCTGTAAAATCAGTGAGCATAAGCTTCATTACTTCATACGCAACTCCCTTATAATCCATTGAAGCAAGCTTATCAAGACTTACGTCAAGTGCAGGTATACTATCAGGTACAAAAAGACCTCCGTCCGGTGCAAGTCCCTTAAGTATTGCCTGTGAAGCCTTAACACTTACATTAGCGTCTCTCGTACTCTTATACATTAATTCCATCTTCTTCCTCCATATACAGTGCATACTGCCATTAAGGTCAGGCAGACGCGTTTTTACATAAACAAAAATATTTTATCACAGAGAATTATCATCTGCAATAAAATGTTTAACAAATCGTACTATGTTCCCAAATAAAAACGTGACAGCTTGTCATACTCAGCATTAATTGCCAGAATTACTGTGCTGTCCCCGTGCATGTTATCCGGGTGATATATCTTCTGAAGTGACTTATATCTCTTCTTAAGCGATGCCATATCATCAACACCCCTGAAGAATACATTCACATTAGCCTCCACAGACATGCTTCTTCTTGCCTCCCTAACGGCATTGTCCCTGAAGCACAGCTTATCTCTTTCAAACTGTTCCTTGTCTATTGCCAGCCTTCTTGTCTCATTCTCAAGGAGCTGCCACTGTCTGTCGAACAAAATCTTCTGGTTCTCAAGCTGTTTGCGAAGCAGCATATTCTTGCTCTGCTGGCGTTCCAGCAGATTCTTCTGAATATCTATAAGCTTGCGCTCGTCCTCAAGTTCCTTCTTCATCTCTTCAAGACGCAGACTTTCTTTAAAGAACCATTTTTTCTTATTATCAAGTTCATCCGGACTCATATTATCGAATCTGTCTTCACTCTTCATGCCAATCCTCCGCTACACTGCATGATACTGCCTGCAACAATCCAATTATACACTTCATTTGATATATTCTCAAGCAGATATACATAATATGCATATCACATATGCAAAATATTTCCATTACCTCATGCATTTGCACGATAAAGACATGAGTGCTATAATTCTTTTTATATCTTTATATCATCAAAGTCTGGGGATTCTGCCCCCAGCATAATTATATCGCAATATTAAGAATGGAGGATATACACATTGAAAACCGGAATAGTATTTGAGGGTGGTGCTTTCAGAACAATATTTTCATGCGGCGTAATGGATGCATTCCTTGCCAATAATATAATGCCTGACTACATGATCGGAGTATCCGCCGGAGCAGCTTATGGTGTTTCATATGCATCAGGACAGGCGAAGCGTAACTATGACATTATTATGCAGTTCTGCCATGACAAGCGTTACATGGGTGCCGGCAATCTTATCAATCCGTCTAACAAAAGTTATTATGGGCTCAAATTTGCCTATGATACAATTCCAAATGAGCTTGTTCCTTTTGATTATGAAGCATTTGACAGATATAACAGCCATGGAGAGTTCATTGCCGTTGTGACTAATGTTCTCACAGGACGTCCCGAATATATGCATGTTAGTGCACATGATCCGCAGAACACAGTCCTTCAGGCAACCTGTGCGCTTCCACTGCTTTTTCCTTTCATTTACATTAATGACACGCCATATCTTGACGGAGGCTTAAGCGACTCAATTCCTTTTGAAAAAGCATTTGCAGACGGATGTGACAGGGTTGTTGTTGTGCTCACAAGAGAGGATGGCTACCGCAAGCAGACAGGGCGTTCAACCAGAGCCGTTGCACATGCATACATGAAATATCCGGAGCTTGCAAAGGACCTTATGAAACGTGCCAGAAGATATAACAGCTGTCTCGACAGGCTTGCAGAATACGAAAAAGACGGACGTGTCATCGTAATACGTCCTGACAGCACCAAAGGCTTCAGCCGTCTTGAAAAAGACCTGTCCAAGATTGATGCCCTCTATAATGACGGATTCAAAAAAGGCATGGACATTGCCGGCACCGTAAAGTCATTCTATGGCACCGGTGCTGAATCTTAACATTAAATTACGGCATATCGGAAATTACCGAATACAATCTCTTTTGTAATTCCTACCGCTTCACGCAGCATGTAATTGACAAGCAGTATTTTATTGGACGGGGCCGCAAGGCCCTGTACATTATTAAGCCCCTGGGCATTCGCAAGCTTAAGTGCCCTGAATATATGGAAGCTGCTGCTGGCAATTACAACATCTGAAGCGGTATCATCTATATACAGCTCCCTGCTCAGCTTTATATTAAGCTGTGTATCTGTTGATTTATCCTCCATAAGTATCCTGTCGGGATTAATCCCCTTTTCAGTAAGATATCTTTTCATTGCGGATGCCTCTGTTACACTCTCTCCTTTTCCCTTACCGCCTGCAACTATTATGGTACATTCCTTTCCATCTTCACTGCATGCATACTCATATGCAGTATCCAGCCTCTGCGCAAGTGATTTTGAGACCACATCCCCTTTGACATGTGCTCCAAGCACTATCATATAATCGCACCCGCCGTCAGGTTTTGCATTCATCTTACTTATCACAAGTCTCTCAAGCACGGCAAGATAGCCAAGTCCCAATATCATCACAACCGTAAATGCTGTCTTAGTCCATACATGAAGTACAATTCTTCCGCAGGCTTCCATTCTGCTTATATAAAAAACAAATCCGAAAAATAACGAAATAGCAAGCCATATATAATTAAACATTGACGATGGTCCGGTTACAGCCAGACATGTAATAAAATATCCCGCGCTTAAAATCGCGATTGTAAGCCATGTATACTGCATATTATCTCCTTTCCGCAGACATACAAAGCGTCAAAAAATCACAAGCCAAATATCAGCTTCAGCTCTGCTACAGACGCAATTTGCGGTGCCTGCGGCACTAATTGCTTTATAAAAATCAGTTATTATTTCAATTTATCATATTTTATCATATGATGCCGACATGTATTTGTCAATTTTCCTCACCGAAACATATTTTAACATAATTGTACAAACCTTCAGTTTGGTGTATAATGCATTTTAAATAAATGCTAATGGAGGACTAATTATGTTCGTATTCAACAATGATGTAATTCCTACCGACTGCGAGCCGGGCGTAACACGTAAGATTCTCACCCATTCAGATGAGCTTATGATGTGCGAGATAACATTCAAAAAGGGGGCAAGAGGAAACACTCATTCACACCCACATCTTCAGATTACATATATCGCAAAAGGAAGCTTTGAATTCACAATTGATGGGGAAACCAGAATAGTAAAGCAGGGAGACAGTGTATACATGCCGTCTGATGCTGTTCATGGAGTTGTTGCTCTCGAGGACGGAATTCTTGTAGATGTATTCAATCCCGCAAGAGAAGATTTTCTAAAGAAATAGTTTTATCTGAATATTACTCTCCTGCTGTCACCACAGCATCCATATGCATAGAATATAAATGAATCCAGATTACGGAGACTTTTATATGAAACACAGGATGCTTGGTGGCATCACAGGAATTGCTCTTTCTGTCACCACACTCATTTCAATGTCAGCCTGTTTTCCACAGGACTCTTCTGACAGACTCACTCCGATAACCCTTAATGAGGTTGCCCACTCTATATTCTACGCTCCACAGTATGTTGCAATCGAGAACGGATACTTTGAGGAAGAAGGAATCAGCCTTACGCTTGTCACCGGTTTTGGTGCTGATAAAGTAATGACATCACTCGTATCCGGAGATGCCGATATAGGATTTATGGGCTCAGAATCCTCAGTGTATGTATATAACGAAGGTTCCGCAGACTATGCTGTCAACTTTGCGCAGCTTACACAGCGAGCAGGTAATTTTCTTGTATCCCGTACACCGCAGCCAGACTTCAATTGGGACTCACTCAGGGGCAGTACTGTCCTTGGCGGACGCGCAGGTGGCATGCCTGAGATGATTCTTGAATACATTCTCAAAAATAAGGGCATCGATTATAAAAATGATCTTACAATCATACAGAATATTGACTTTGGCTCCACTGCCGGTGCTTTCAAAGGCAGCCCTGATGATTATGACTATACAGTTGAGTTTGAGCCGCATGCGACACTTCTGGAAAACGAAGGTGCCGGTTACGTTGTAAGCTCTCTTGGCATTGAGAGCGGATATGTACCATACACTGCATACTGTGCAAAAAAAAGTTATATTAAAAATCACCCGGAGATAATACAGTCATTTACAAATGCAATACAAAAGGGTATTAACTATGTAAATACGCACACGCCGGAAGAAATTGCCACAGTTATCGCACCACAGTTTCCGGAGACCGAGTCCAAAGACCTTGTAAAGATAATTGACCGTTACAAGCAGCAGGATTCCTGGAAAGATAACACTGTATTTTCAGAAGACAGCTTCAATCTGCTTCTCGATATTCTTGAGTCCTCAGGTGAACTCAAATCGCGTGTTCCTTATGAAGTACTCGTTAATACTGAATTCGCAGAACGTGCAAAATAACATTATGCTAAAAAAGACATCATACATGCGGTCAATAATTGATTAACTGCGCTGTATGATGTCTTTTAGATTCACATTATAAATTACATTTCTTCTAATATGCTCTTGGCACGTTCTAAGGAATCGATATGTACATAGATGGAATATTTGCGGTTGGATGATTTTGAAAAGAAGCCATGGTCACCCTTGGATCTTTCAAAATAGCTGATGTTATTCTTAAGAAGCAGCTTCTCAAGTCTATCCTTCTTTGCCTTATCAATTGAATCAATCAACATTACTTCCCTGTTGTCCATAATTCAAACCTTCCTTCTTGTTTTATATTATCGTGTCATCCTTTCAATGTGCCTTACAAGCCGGAGCCATCATATCTTAGTAAAATGATTTTATTGATGATGAACCGAACATCTGACGATAGATATTATTATACATATCGTCAGAAAGCACATTCTTGAGGACCGATATATTCTTTATAACCTCCGAAGACACTTCGTTCTCCTGTGATGCAGTCATTCTTGATGCGTTAATTGCATTAGCAAAATCCGATGACCTGAAATCAAGTGAACTAATCTGCTTATAATCCGCCGAACCTGACATTGCAACATCTAATGATGTACCATCAATATTGCCATCCAGTGTTAATGAATTAATAACAAGTGAACCGCTTGATGCATCCATACCCTTCATTGCAGCATCCATATACAGTCTGAGATACTGGTTGGATATATTGCCTGACTTAGGTGTAACCTTTACGTCAATCTTGATATTATCTCCGCTTGATGAAGCCATTGCATCCATATCAAGTTCGTCTGAGCCTATATTGACGTAGATGCAGTCATTCTTTTTCTCTCTGCCAAGGAGCTTAAGTTCTGCCTTAAATGCTGACCCCTTGTATGTTGTAATTGAATTAGTATCAAATGAAACTGACACGAGCTCTTTTTTATTGGTTATTGCAGCATTCACAACAAACTGTCCGAATCCGAGTTCTGCATTAGTGACTGCATTCTTACATGTATCCTTTGTGACATATCCTGATACGAATGCCAGATAAGGCTTAAGCGTATCATCATTAAATACATTCTCAATAACATTATTGGCAAAATTCTTGACATTCTGCTCTGTCACCGTTATCGCGAACTGTGTAGCTTTGACATCTCCCTGCTCGCCATTGAATGTTACCCTGCCAAGCTTATCATATGATAATTCATCGATAAATGAATCAACCGCACCGAATACATCTTTAACAACAGCCTGTATAATTCCCGAATAAGCAGAAATATTACTTGTTGAAGCAGCTTTGCCCATGTAGCTGAACATATCACTGTAGCTGATTCCGCTATCTCTGAATACATCATCTGTCTTCATATAGAATGACTTGCTGCAAAGTGCAGGAATACTAAAATATACATTATTAGTATCCATGTAAATCTTCATCTCAATCACCGAAGACTTACCGGTTCCCTGTGCGAGTCCCATCGTTCCTGCAATAACCTTATCTTCAGGTGACATCTGAAGATGCATGTTAAGCGTGTCTGCCTTAACATATGAAAGATAATCACTTCCGTTGACAGTTGCCCTGTCAATATGAAGCGAATATGTAAAATCATTCTTACCAGCAACCTGTGTTGATGCTAAGCTGCTATCTGACATAACTGTGTCAAATGATGTCTGGAGATTGCCTGCTGAGCTCTTAAGAGCTTCCTTAACCTGTTCTTCAGGGTTAATAATCATTGCAAGTGTTGATCTCATGCAGAATCCCGCAACACCAAGTGCAACTACTATAAGTGCAATTATCGCTGCAATAAGCGGAGCCTTACTCTTCTTAGGCTCTACATGTTTTCCTACCGGCGGCTGTACCGGCTGATATGGCTGCTGTACCGGCTGTGCACCATATCCGTTACCATTATTCTGCACCGGTCCAACGCTGTCACTCATACTTTTTGTAAGATCCACCGGTTCCTGCGGCATAAGCATATTGCCGCACTTTGGGCAGAACATTGCCCCTTGTTCTACTTCATTACCACACTTTGGACAAAACATATCCACACCTCCCATATTAATTATTTCTTCCTGTCAATTACTTCTTCACATATTTGACAAATTCATATTCCAGATCAAAATATGTACGTTCGTCGCTGCTCTCCTCAATTGTCCATTCGTCCATCTCATCAAGATTTGGAAAATATGTATCTGCATCATATGAGTAATTGATCTTAGTAACATGAGCCACACTGCAATATGGGAGGAACTGTCTGTATACTGACTCTCCGCCTATAACATAGATATCTTCATCATTATACTGCTTAAGCACTTCAAGTGCCTCCTCGATACTATGGCAGATGATGGCATCTTTAACATTATACTCCTTATCTTTTGTTATGACAACATTAACCCTGTTCTTAAGCGGCAGTCCATTAGGGAAGCTTTCCAGTGTCTTTCTTCCCATAACGACTACTTTTCCTGTCGTCTCCCTGCGGAAAAACTGCATATCTTCCGGAATACTCACAAGAAGCTTCCCTTTGTGTCCTATAGCCCAGTTACTGTCTACAGCAACTATCATATTCATAAAAAATGACCTCTCTTTCTGCAACATTTTCCTAAATTAACTTTCATTTTCCTCCGTCAGACCGCAACAGGTATCTTTATCTGCGGACCATACTTGTAATCCTCAAGTTCAAAATCATCCACCGTGAACTCATAAAAGTCTTTAACATCCGGATTCATGCGGAATACAGGTGCATCATATGTCTGACGCTTTATCAGTTCTTTTACAAGAGGAATATGTCTGTCATATATATGCGCATCCGCTATTACATGGACAAGCTCTCCAGCCTCAAGTCCGCTCACCTGCGCAATCATGTGTACAAGTACCGCATACTGTACTACATTCCAGTTATTCGCAGTAAGAATATCATTAGAACGCTGATTGAGTATAGCATTAAGCTTATTACCGGTAACGTTAAAGGTCATGCTGTATGCGCAAGGATAAAGATTCATCTCATGCAGATCCTGGTGTACATATATATTAGTCATTATACGGCGGCTGTATGGATTATTCTTAAGGTCATACAGAACTCTGTCGACCTGATCCATCATTCCTTCCTTATACTGGTGCCTGACGCCAAGCTGATATCCGTACGCTTTGCCGATTGAGCCGTTCTCGTCGGCCCATTCATCCCATATATGGCTGTTAAGATCCTTTATATTATTGGACTTTTTCTGCCATATCCAGAGTATCTCGTCTATACAGCTTTTGAATGCTGTCCGTCTTAATGTCATAATCGGAAATTCTCTGCTAAGATCATATCTGTTCACAACACCAAACTTCTTGATTGTATATGCATACGAGCCATCCTCCCACTTAGGTCTGACTTTCTCGCCCTCTGTGCTGTACCCGTTGTCAATTATATCATTACACATATCTATAAAAACTTTATCAGCGTAACTCATCAGTACTCATTATCCTCCTTCTTAAGATATGATGATAATCCGGCTCTGTCGAGATATTCCTTTCCGATATAGCCTTTTACCATAATACCGTCAGCCGTATAATCTTCACTCATCAGCTGTCCGTACTGTCTTATGACCTGTATCTTTCCTGCATCTGCAAATCCGTAACAATGCTCTATATATACTTTGGAGCCTCTTAAGATATCTCCAAGTGCCTCTTCAAACTCATCAAGTCCCTGTCCCGTCTTTGCAGATATATATACGGTCTTATCCGCCTTAAAATCCCTTGGCTTTGCTGATGAATCCGTCATATCCAGCATATCACATTTGTTGAAGAGAGTTATAACCGGTTTGTCCCCGACTTCAAGTTCCTGCAGTGTATCATATACAATCTCCATCTGACGTTCCATATCATCATTGGATGCATCAACAACATGCACTATAATATCCGCATATCTCGCTTCTTCAAGTGTACTTCTGAACGCATCTATAAGATGGTGCGGAAGCTTTCTGATAAATCCGACCGTATCGGTAAGCAGCACTCTTGACTTATCAGTAAGAACCAGCTCCCTCGTTGTAGGGTCAAGTGTTGCAAAAAGCTTATCTTCTGACAGCACGTCCGCATCAGTAAGTCTGTTAAGCAGCGTTGATTTGCCGGCATTTGTATATCCTACAATTGCAGCAACCGGCATACTTGTCTTTTTTCTCTGCTGTCTTGTTACTTCTCTGTGTCTTACAACCTCATCAAGCTCACTTTTAAGCTGTGCGATTCTGTCACGGATAAGGCGTCTGTCCATCTCAATCTTCTTCTCACCGGGACCTCTTGTTCCAACACCGCCGCCAAGACGTGACATTGAAAGTCCGAGGCCAAGACCTGCCAGACGTGACATTCTGTACTTAAGCTGTGCCATCTCAACCTGAATCTTACCTTCGCTTGTTGATGCCCTTGCAGCGAATATATCAAGGATAACCAGAGTTCTGTCAAGTACCTTACAATTAAGCTCCTCTTCAAGATTCTTAAGCTGTGCCGGTGAAAGTTCATCATCACACACTATTCCGTCTGCATCATACTGTGCAGCAAGACATGCCAGCTCTTCTATCTTACCCTTTCCTATATATGTTCCCGGGTGTACAGCCTCCCTGTTCTGGATAACTACATCACACACCTGTGCTCCTGCAGTCTTTACAAGTTCCCTGAGTTCAGCAAGTGACTGCCTGGTGTCATCACGTTCATCAGTCTGCACCGCCACGAGAATAAAGCGCTCTTCGCGCTCTTCCATATCATGAGTCTTTGCCATCAGGCTTTTCTCCATTCCTAAATATCCTAAATACTATTAAAACAGCTCAATGCACCGGCTCTTTCCGGCACTGTCAGCATTTTTTTATTTCTTTAACCTTATCAGCATCTTCCTGAAACTCTGCCATGCTGCTTCTATTATCTCTCAGTCTTGTTATGAAGTGGTATGTAAAATCCGTAACATACATTATCGGCAGCGCAGTACCCATTATCATAACATATCTGTGGTTAATATGCATAACAAAGCTTTCAAGTCTTATATTGAAATAACCAAATATGATAAGTGCCAGAAGTCCCCACACAAGAGTACTCTCAAGGCATAATATTCCTTTGTAATTAAACTTAAGATGGTCATAATTCCACCATACTTCGCCAAAAAGCTTCATCATTGCCATTGCCACTATATACTCAAATACGGTTGCTCCAATGCAGCCCCATACATACAGTGCAGCATAATTATGCTGTATCGGTGCAAATAGATAACATGCAATAAACACTCCAAAGCCATATATTACACAAAACGGCAGCTTGGCAAATCCCCTGTTCTCCCAGTAGCCCTTCTGTCTTCTGATAACAATACACTCCATTCCCCATCCTAAGAAACTGTATATAAAAAACCATACAAAAAACTGGAATATATCCATTCCATGAAACATAAAAATCTTCATTATTTATCTCCCTGCTGCAACCTGTACCTTAATAAACTTTAAATTCTGCATCTCCGCGTTTTTTAGTATCTGCAATCATAATTGCGTATATTCTTATGTACATGATAAATGATACTGCAAGTGAAATAAGACATAACGCAAACAGAATCGTTCTTATATTAGACGGTATATCCGGCAGAAGTATAAATGCTATCATTATCACATACAGCACAAATGTACATACCTTGCCATACCACTTTGCTCCGTTAAGCCTCTTCCGGCATGTCTTAATTACAACAGCTCCTACCACCGCCGTAACTATCTCCTTTATTACAAGAACGCCCACAAGCACCGCCATATAGTGAACACGTACCGTTGCACATACAAGCATTGCAAGCTGCATAAGCTTATCCGCAATCGGATCCAGAACCTTACCGAGATCTGTAATCATATTACATCTTCTCGCAATCTGTCCGTCAAGAAAATCCGTAAGTCCTGATACAATTACCACAACTGCTGCCATTGCAAAGTCATGCGGTGTGCCGGCATTAAGATAAAGCCAGCAGAAAACAGGCACAAGTATAATTCTTATGTAACAAAGAATATTTGGTAACTTTATAAGGTCTCCCGGTTCAAAATGCATACGGAATAACGTCTTCTGCTGGTTCTTCATCATAATCTCCATTCTAGAATTTATTTATGCAAGCATCCCTTCAAGTGTTGTACGGATAGCCTTAATAAAATCAAGGCTGTTAAGCACAACAGGATTCTCAATCGTTGTGATAAGTGCAAGATCCTTTGTCATCTTACCATCTTCAATAGTCCTGATGCATGCTGTCTCAAGCTTATCTGCAAATTCCATAAGCTCCTTATTGCCGTCAAGCTCGCCTCTCTTGCGCAGAGCCCCTGACCATGCAAATATTGTTGCAACTGAGTTAGTTGATGTCTCTTCGCCCTTAAGGTGCTTATAGTAATGTCTCTGTACTGTTCCGTGGGCAGCCTCATACTCATAATATCCGTGAGGTGATACAAGCACTGATGTCATCATTGCAAGTGAACCGAAGGCAGTTGCAACCATATCACTCATGACATCTCCGTCATAGTTCTTACATGCCCAGATATATCCGCCCTCTGAACGCATAACTCTTGCTACGGCATCATCAATAAGAGTATAGAAATATTCTATGCCGGCTGCCTTGAACTTATCAGCAAATTCTGCATCATATATCTCCTGAAAAATATCCTTGAATGTATGGTCATATTTCTTAGATATTGTATCCTTTGTTGCAAACCAGAGATCCTGCTTTGTATCAAGTGCATAATTAAAGCAGCTTCTTGCAAAGCTCTCTATTGAAGCGTTGATATTATGCATGCCCTGAATGATTCCCGGACCGTCAAACTCATGAATGAGCTCCTTTGTCTGTGTTCCGTCTTCTGCTGTGTATACAAGTTCTGTCCTGCCGGCTGCAGGTATCTTCATCTCTACTCCCTTGTATACATCGCCATATGCATGTCTTGCTATTGTAATAGGCTTCTTCCAGTTCTTAACAAGTGGCTCAATGCCCTTAACTATGATAGGCGCACGGAATACTGTACCATCAAGGATAGCTCTTATTGTTCCGTTAGGGCTCTTATACATTGCCTTAAGATCGTACTCAGTCATTCTTGCTGCATTAGGAGTAATAGTTGCACACTTTACAGCAACACCATACTTCTTTGTTGCCTCTGCCGAATCAACTGTTACCTTATCATCTGTCTCATTACGGTGCTTAAGACCAAGATCATAATATTCTGTATTCAGTTCAACAAACGGACTTAAGAGCTCATCTTTAATCCACTGCCACAGAATTCTTGTCATCTCATCTCCATCCATCTCTACGAGTGGAGTTGTCATCTTAATTTTAGCCATTGTTCACACCTTATCCTTTCAGCCTTAATTTTATCAATATTACTCTTAAATTTACTACATTAATTAATTTTTGTAAATATATCCGCTCCAAATTGTTGTATTTCTGCATGTGATTTGCTATAATCCAAAAAAGATTACCTATACTATATATAAAGTAAAGCGGCTTATACATCAGTTTACGCAGCAGCTTAAGCCGCAATGTTTTTTGGAGGAAATTATGTGTGGTTTTGCAGGATTTACAGGACACTTGGAGAATAGTGAGGAAGTTCTCACTAATATGATGAACAGAATTATCCACAGAGGTCCTGACAGTGCCGGTCAGCACATTGACAATGGTGCCGCCCTCGGCTTCAGGCGCCTCAGCATCATTGACCTTGACTGTGGAAGTCAGCCTATGTACAACGAGACCAATGACATTGTTATAACATTTAACGGTGAGATATATAATTATCAGGATCTGCGCAAAGAATTGATAGAAAAAGGACATACCTTCCGCAACAATTCCGATACAGAAGTACTTATTCATGCATATGAGGAATATGGCGAAGATATGCTTAACCGCCTTCGCGGAATGTTTGCATTTGTTATATGGGACAGTAAAAAGGAGACTCTCTTCGGAGCAAGGGATTTCTTCGGAATCAAGCCTTTCTATTATGCACTTGTAGACGGTAACCTTGTATTTGCGTCCGAGATTAAGAGTATTCTTGAGTACCCTCTTTACCAGAAGGCTGTTAATAACGTGGCGCTGGAGAATTATCTTACATTCCAGTATTCCGTACTGGATGAGACATTTTTCAAGGGAATATACAAGCTTATGCCGTCACACTGTCTCACCTTCCACAAGGGTGAGCTTAATATTAAGCGCTATTGGGAGCCGGTATTTGAGCCTGATGAGAATAAGACACTCGAGGAGTGCGTTGATGAGATTGATAAGGTTATGCACGATTCAGTTGAACACCACAAGATAAGTGATGTCGAGGTCGGTTCATTCCTTTCAAGCGGTGTTGACTCAAGCTACGTTGCAGCAACTTTTAACGGTGACAAGACATTCACCGTAGGCTTCGATTATGAAAAGTACAATGAGATTGACTATGCCAAGGCACTCTCTGAGAAGATTAAGATTGACAATTACAGCAAGCTTATAACTACCGAAGAATACTGGGATGCAATAAGCCATATCCAGTACCAGATGGACGAGCCACTGGCTGACCCTTCTGCCATTGCACTTTACTTTGTAAGCCAGACAGCAGCAAAGCATGTCAAGGTTGCGATGTCAGGTGAGGGTGCCGATGAGTTCTTCGGCGGATATAACATTTATCACGAACCGTTCTCACTTGCACCGATGCAGAAGCTTCCTAAGGGTCTGCGCAAAGGTCTTGCCGCAATTGCCGGCAAGCTCCCTCCTCATATGAAGGGAAGAAGCTTCCTTATCCGCGCAAGCAAGGATCTGCAGGAGAGATTCATAGGCAACGCATTTATGTTTAATGAAGAGGAGCGTGCCAAGATTCTCAAGCACCCTACAGGCAAGTACAACCATATGGAGCTTACCAGACCTTACTATGACAAAGTCGCCAATCTTGATGACGTTACCAAGATGCAGTACATTGATATTCACTTCTGGCTTATCGGTGACATCCTTCTTAAGGCCGACAAGATGAGTATGGCACATTCACTTGAAGTGCGCGTTCCATTTCTCGACAAGGAAGTCTTTGAGGTTGCAAGACATATTCCAACAAAGTACAAGGTCAATAACAAGAATACCAAGTTTGCAATGCGTCAGGCTGCGCACCGCTATCTGCCTGACATGGTTGCTGAGAAGAAGAAGCTCGGTTTCCCTGTTCCGATAAGAATATGGCTTCGTGACGACAAGTACTATAACATTGTCAGGAAAGCGTTTACAAGCGATGCGGCACAGGAGTACTTCAATGTTGATGAGATAGTTTCCTTCCTTGACGAGCACAAAGCCGGCAATGCCGATAACTCACGTAAGATATGGACTATCTATATGTTCCTTGTATGGTATGAGGAGTATTTTGGAAAGAACGAGGCATCACATGTACACGCAGCATGCTAAGCTTATAGATGCAATGATAGAATATGATAAAGGTGACGCGAGAAGGATCCAGCATTTTATCAAGGTTCATGACCTTGCTGCCACTATCGCAGCACTTGAGAATGCAGACGAAGAGACCACATTCATCCTTGAGACGGCTGCTATACTCCATGATATAGGAATCCATATCAGTGAAGCAAAATACGGATCTGCGAGCGGTCATTATCAGGAGCTTGAAGGCCCTGCCGAGGCCGAAAAGCTCATGCAGAAGGTTGGTGGTTACAATGCTTCGCAGATAGAACGTGTCATGTACCTGATTGGACATCACCACACATACAGCAATATTGACGGAATTGATTATCAGATTCTTGTCGAAGCAGACTTTCTTGTTAATCTGTATGAAGATAACGTATCAGCCGAAGCTGTTAAGAATGCACGCAGGCAGATATTCAGGACTTCTGCCGGTACAAGACTTCTTGATAACATGTTTTAAGGATTTTAAAAAATACGCCATGCACATGGCGTATTTTTTTATTATCCGCTATTATTCTTTATATGATTATATGAACTTTGCTACCTCATTCATCTCTTTTCTCCTTGGCATCTTCGGTTCAAAACCATCCTCGCGTACTCCGACACCGATTACTGCAACAATCTCCTCAGACTCATCAATTGCAAGCATCTGTCTTATCTTCTCTCCGTCGCGTATTCCCATGATAAGTGTGTCGAGTCCCTGATTGCGTGCTTCAAGTATAATGTTAGCGCTTGCAAGTCCAAGATCGTAATAGCCCCATCCGTTGCCACATTCATTGCGGGGCTGACCTTCAATAGTGTATCCTGATACATTCTTTACAAATGTTGTGACTATAAGTGCAGGCGCATTGGCGACATTAGCAGCATTAAATTCCGGCAGACATTCCTTCTTAAGATTTGCAACGACATCAGGGGCATCTATCACATAATATCTTGATGTCTGCAGATTCTTCCATGACGGAGCATACTGTGCGGCCTGAATAAGCTTTTCAAGCTGCTCTCCTGTGACTGCTGAAGCCTTGTACTTTCTCACACTTCTTCTTTCCTTAAGGACGTTATCGAATTCCATTATAATACCTCCCTGACTACATCCGGCAGTTCTGCAAGTGAATCTATAACATACTGTGCATCTTTTACATCCCCAAAGCCATATCTAGCCCAGATGAACGGCACACCTGCTTTGGTGCATGCGTCTGCGTCGCCCTGTGTGTCTCCAACGTATACTGCTTTTTCTATTCTATTGCGCTCCATGACGAGCTTTATGTTCTCTGCTTTAAGCATTCCGCTTCTGCCCGGACATTCATAGTCATCAAAGAATGGCTGCATCTTGTGATGTTCAAGAAATGTTTCTATATATCCATCCTGACAATTGCTGACTATCGAAAGATGATAGCCTTCGTCACGCAGCATTGTCAGTGTTCGCGTAAGATCTGGAAACAGTATTCCGCCCTTTTCAAGCAGCCTCTGCTCTTCGTTACGGCAGCACCGCTCAAGAAGCCCCGTTCTTTTGTCAGGTTCCATGTCAGGCACAAGTGCCTCTATTATTGCCTCCATAGGCTTTCCCATAAGACTTTTCAACTCTCCGACAGTTGTTCTTTTATCAACGCCCTCTTCTTCAAATGTCTTATTCCAGCCCCACACAACCTGCTCTGCCGAATCCCACAGAGTACCGTCAAGGTCAAATATAACAGCTTTATTCATCATTTCTCCTTTTTTGTGCATTCTTTGCTTTACTGAGTCTCTCCTGTCTCTCGCTGCCAAGAAGTCTTGCCCGGACAACCGCTTCTTCACCGAATTTATTGCGTATCTCATCCATGGCTGCATCCAGCTTTTTGAGCTTATCGGTACGTTCATCCGCAAACAGGCTCATCTGCTCGAATTCCTCATGTGCAGCCTTTCCTGCCGATATACCTATAAGCCTTACCGGTCTGTCAGCCTTCCACATCTCATACAGAAGCTGCTGCGCATTCTCATATATTACATCAGTTGTATTGGTAGGATATTCAAGACTACACTGATGCGAATGCCTGTTGAACTCAGCATCCACAAGCGTTACTGTCACAACTCCCGCTTTTTTGCCGTCAGTTCTCAGCCTGAGCGCAACACTCTCTGCAAGTGACATAATTATCCCAAGTGCAACATCTATGGATGACACATTCTCGCCGGTTGTGACACTGTTACCATAGCTGTTTTCTTTGGCTTCACGCCTTACAATCGCAACTGACTCAATTCCGTTGGCATAATTCCATGCCATATCGCCCATCTTGCCGAGCTTCGACACAAGCAGCCCCCTGTCTGCCGCCGCAACATCTCCGATTGTATAAAAGCCCATATTATTCAGTGCCTTTGCAGTGCTTTTTCCTACTCCAAACAGGCTCCCCACCGGAAGATGCCACATTTTTTTGTCTATCTCATCAGGAAACAGCGTATGTATCTTATCAGGCTTTTGAAAATCAGATGCCATCTTTGCCAGCAGTCTGTTAGATGATATTCCTATATTGACAGTAAAGCCAAGCTCATCCATGATTCTGTCCTTAAGCCTTGCTGCTGCCTCAAACGGCGGCCCCATCAGCGTCTGCATTCCGGTCATATCAAGGAATGCCTCATCAATACTGTACTGTTCCACGTCAGGTGTGAATTCCTGCATTATCGCTATCATCGCCCTGCTGTTCTTCACATACCAGTCAAACTGCGGTTTTACTGTAACAAGCCCCGGACACTTTTTCCTTGCCATATACAAAGGCTCGCCGGTGCGCACCCCTGCCTGTGCGGCAATGATGCTCTTGGCGAGCACTATTCCATGTCTTGATTTCTCATCCCCGCCGACACAAGAGGCTATAAGCCGCAGATCATCATGGCCCTCCTCAAGCAGCTTAAGGGCTGACCATGATAAAAATGCGCTGTTTACATCAACGTGAAAGAAAACTCTTTCCATATATCTGACTCCAAATCACTATATATGCCATACAGGTTCCGGCTTACTTAAGCTGTCCAAGTCTTTCCTGAACCTGCTCAAGCATCTGGGTATATTTTGCAAGCTTTGCCTTCTCCTCATCAATCTTTGACTGAGGTGCCTTGCTTGTAAACTTTTCGTTGTTAAGCATGCCGTTACATCTTGCAATCTCGCCATTAAGACGTTTTTCTTCTTTTTCAAGACGCTCAATCTCAGCCTTGACATCTACGAGGTCAGCAAATGGCATATAGATTACAGCCTCAGGGATGACTGTTGATACCGCATCATCTGCAATTCCTGTCTTATCGCTCTGTACGCATACTTCACTTGCATATCCAAGTGTTGCAAAGAATACTCTGCCGTTCTCGAATATCTGTCTTACGCTGTTATTCTCAGATACAACATATACCTTAGCCTTTCTTGAAGGTGCTACATTCATATCTGTTCTTAATGCGCGGATATTGCGGACTGCATTTTTGATTGTCTCGATTGCATTCTCATCCTCTGCGAATTCCAGCTCCTTCTTATATGCAGGCCAGTCAGAAATCATTATTGATTCCTCATCATCCTGAAGGTTGCAGAATATCTCCTCTGTTACGAATGGCATATATGGGTGAAGCATCTTAAGAGCATCAACGAGAACAGTCTTAAGTGTCCATACTGCTGCATCCTTGGTTGTATCTTCGTCATTGTAAAGTCTTGGCTTAACCATCTCAATGTACCAGTCACAGAATTCATCCCAGATGAAGTCCTGAAGCTTTGAAACTGCTATTCCAAGTTCATATTTTTCCATGTTCTCTGTAACTTCTGCAACAACCTTATTCATTCTTGAAAGAATCCACTTATCTGCTGCTGTGAGATTCTCAGGAAGCTTATATGCGCTGCTGCTTCCGCCATTGCCGTTAACCTTGATGTTGCCAGGCTTAATCCTGCCTTCAGGGTCATTCATCATGATAAATCTTGTAGCATTCCATACTTTGTTTGCAAAGTTACGGCTTGCTTCTACACGCTCCCAGTAGAAACGCATATCGTTACCCGGTGCATTGCCTGTTATCAGTGTAAGTCTGAGTGCATCTGCACCATATTTATCAATTACTTCAAGCGGGTCGATACCATTGCCAAGAGACTTACTCATCTTGCGTCCCTGTGAATCTCTTACAAGGCCATGGAACAATACCTTGCCGAATGGCTTCTCGCCCATATGCTCATAGCCTGAGAAAATCATTCTGATTACCCAGAAGAATATGATATCATATCCTGTTACAAGCACATCTGTCGGATAGAAATATGAAAGCTCCTCAGTCTTTTCAGGCCATCCAAGCGTTGAGAAAGGCCAGAGTGCTGAACTGAACCATGTATCCAGTGTATCAGGGTCCTGTGTCATATGTCCGCCACACTTAGGACATACTGTTGTCTCAGTATCTGACACAACCATCTCACCACAGTCATCACAGTAATAAGCCGGGATTCTGTGTCCCCACCAGAGCTGTCTTGATATACACCAGTCACGGATATTATCTGTCCAGTTAAAATATGTCTTTTCCATTCTCTCAGGCATAAGCTTGATATCGCCATTCTTAACTGCTTCAGCTGCAGGCTTTATAAGCTCATCCATCTTAACAAACCACTGCTGCTTAATCATAGGCTCAACAGTAGTCTTGCAGCGGTCATGTGTACCTACATTGTGTACATGGTCCTCAACCTTAACAAGAAGTCCTGCTGCCTTAAGGTCCTCAACCATCGCCTTACGTGCCTCATAACGGTCCATTCCGGCATATTTGCCACCATTTTCATTAATAGTAGCATCATCATTGAGCATATTAATCTCAGGGAGATTGTGTCTCTTGCCAACCTGGAAATCGTTAGGGTCATGTGCAGGTGTAATCTTAACAACACCTGTACCAAATTCCATATCTACATATTCATCTGCAATAATAGGAATCTGGCGGTTCATAAGAGGCAGTTCAACCATCTTTCCGACAAGGTCTTTGTATCTGTCATCATTAGGATTTACTGCAAGCGCCGAGTCACCGATAAGTGTCTCAGGACGTGTAGTTGCGATGATGATGGCATCATCTGTTCCCACGATTGGATACTTGATATGCCAGAAATGTCCTGCCTGCTCCTCATATTCAACCTCAGCATCTGAGATAGATGTCTTACATACAGGACACCAGTTGATGATTCTTGAACCCTTGTAGATAAGACCTTTCTTATAAAGATTGATAAATACTGTCTGTACAGCCTTAGAACAGCCCTCGTCCATTGTAAAACGCTCTCTGTCCCAGTCACAGGAAGAACCCATCTTCTTAAGCTGGCTTGTTATTGTTCCGCCATACTGCTTCTTCCACTCCCATGTACGCTTGAGGAAGCCTTCACGTCCGAGTTCATTCTTATCAATGCCTTCTTCCTTAAGTGCATTGATTACCTTAACCTCCGTTGAGATACTTGCATGGTCAGTTCCCGGAATCCATAATGCTTCATATCCCTGCATTCTCTTGAATCTTATAAGGATATCCTGCATCGTATTATCGAGTGCATGTCCCATATGCAGCTTACCTGTTATATTCGGAGGCGGCATAACTATTGTAAATGGTTTCTTACTTCTGTCTACTTCCGCATGGAAATACTTCTTGTCGAGCCACTTCTGGTAGAGACGGTCCTCAATCGCAGAAGGGTCATAATTCTTTTCGAGATTCCTGCTCATTCTCTCTTCTCCATTCTTTTCAATCTGTCTTTATCTTATAAGATTAGTGTGAACATCAGATTAATATCTGATTATCACGTGTGCAAAAATGCACCAACTAAACAGAAAGCCCCTGCACTACAGAGACTCTGCAATGCAAGGGCGTATTAACGCGGTACCACCTTACTTCACCTTCCGGCCTTATCGACTGTAATAACGTCAGTCACCCCGTCACATCCTACTTAAGCCACAATCCGTCAGATTATAATTGTTCAGATGTGCTGCTAAGAAGCTACCTTCCCTGACCATTCACGAAACAGCCTTGCAGCCTGTGAGCTGTTCTCTCTTGCGATAGCTGTCAGGTACTCCTCTTCCTCACCGCATTTATTGTATAATAATATGAAACAATAAAAAAATCAACCCCTAATCAAGAATAAGCTGGTCTGCCGTAACAAAAACATATCCGCGCTCCTTAAGCCTGTCAACAATCTCCAGAGCCGCCGTCACTGATGAGTCAAAGATATCATGCATAAGTATTATGTCACCATTCTTTGCATTTTTCACAACATGCCTGACAACGGCACCGCAGTCAGATGTATTCCAATCCTCCGGGTCAACCGTCCACAGGACACTCTGCATGTCAATCTCCTCTGCCATGCATGAACTCAGCATTCCATATGGTGGTCTTATATAATACGGCCGGACTCCAGTTATTGCTTTGATTGCCTCATTAGTCTCATTCACCTCTTCAAGGGCTTTTCCTTCAGATACTGCCGTAAGCTGAACGTGGCTGAATGTATGATTGCCGATAAGATGCCCCTCGTCATACATCCTTTTTACTATCTCTTCATTACCTTCAATATTCTCTCCCACCAGAAAAAAAGTTGCCTTAACATTCCTCTCCTTAAGCCCGTCAAGCAGTTTTTCTGTTGACTGCCCGGGTCCGTCATCGAAGGTTAAGGCAACTACGTTCTCGTATGTATATACTTCCGGATACCCGAGGTCCGCATCTGCTCCTGCATCCGTTTCTTCCGCCACATCAGCTGTTCCATTCCACGCGCTGCTAATATACTTATTATCAGCATTAATATTCTCTGCCGGGATACATGCCAGAACAGCCATCACAACAAATACTACCATTAATAATATATTTCTGTGTCTACTCATATACCGGGCTCCGTTGCAACTCAGTATATTATATTACGCCGGTCTGATATTATTCTCTATATTATTTTCTGCTGCCGGCCGTTGTGAGTGCTGTGCGTCCTGCCATTCTTCAGGTTTCTTTATGAGGCTGTCCCCCCTCCCGCAAGAAACATTTTTAACTTATATTGTATTTCAACGTGTGACAACAAGTGTGACAAAACTTCTTACTTTTATTGTCACACATCTGTCACACTTTTATCATTCTATATTATTATTCGCTGTCTGTATCGTATTTTGCACGAAATGGCATTTTAGCGGCGTGAAAAGACAGTGGATGCCAAAAAAAGGATATGGGCTGCATAGCTTGTACTATACAGCCCATATCCTTTTTATGCCGTCATGCATCACTGCCTGCATCATCCACAATAACCTCTCTTGAAAGCAGCTCCATGAACTGCTCACCTGTTATTGATTCTTCCTCATACAGTTTCTTAGAAATCTCGTGAAGCTTTCCAATGTTCTCTTCAAGAATCTTTGTTGCCTTTGCATGTGCTTTCTTGACAACCTCTACAACCATCTCATCAATCTTCGCTGCCGTCTGTGCCGAACATGCAAGCGACGTGTCGCCGCCGAGATACTGATTGCTGACTGTCTCAAATGCAACCATGTCAAAATCACTCATACCGTATCTGGTAATCATAGCTCTTGCAAGCTTGGTTGCCTGCTCAATATCATTAGACGCGCCTGTTGTTACTGAGTGGAATATAAGCTCCTCAGCCGCACGTCCTCCGGTGAATGTCGCAATCTTATTCTCAAGCTCTTCTTTACTCATAAGATTGTGTTCATCCTCATCAACCTGCATTGTATATCCGAGTGCTCCTGAGGTTCTTGGAATAATCGTAATCTTGGTAACCGGAGCCGAATGTGTCTGCATTGCTGCGACAAGTGCATGTCCGACTTCATGGTATGATACAATAAGCTTTTCCTTATTCGTAACTGAAGAGTTCTTTTTCTTCTGTCCTGCGATTACTGCCTCTACGCTCTCCTCAAGGTCTTCCTGTCCGACAGTTCTTCTTCCGTGTCTTACGGCACGAAGGGCTGCCTCGTTCACAATGTTGGCAAGCTCCGCACCTGATGCACCCGCAGTCGCCCTTGCTATTGCAGAATAGTCAACTGATTCGTTAACTCTTACCTTATCAGCATGTACACGCAGAATAGCTTCTCTTCCCTTAAGGTCAGGAAGTTCTACAGGAATTCTTCTATCGAATCTTCCCGGTCTTAAAAGTGCCTTATCAAGTGATTCCGGTCTGTTGGTTGCTGCAAGAATTACAACACCCTTTTTACCGTCAAAGCCATCCATCTCCGTGAGAAGCTGGTTCAGCGTCTGCTCACGCTCGTCATTACCACCGCCGTAAGAGCCGCCGTCTCTCTTCTTACCTATCGTATCAATCTCATCGATAAATACTATACACGGTGCTTTCTCATTCGCCTGCTTGAACAGATCACGAACCTTGGATGCACCCATACCGACAAACATCTCAACGAATTCCGAACCCGCAATTGAGAAGAACGGAACATCCGCTTCACCGGCAACCGCCTTGGCAAGAAGTGTCTTACCTGTTCCCGGAGGTCCTACAAGCAATGCTCCCTTAGGAAGCTTAGCACCTATCTCTGCATATTTGTCAGGATTATGAAGGAAATCAACTATCTCAGTAAGCGCTTCCTTCGCTTCCTCCTGTCCTGCAACATCCTTGAATGTCACACCTCCTGTAGACTGGACATATATGCGGGCATTACTCTTGCCAAAGCTCATCGAATTGGCACCGCCCATTCCGTTCATCATCTTCTTATTAAGAAGCTGCCCGATAATTACAAATACCGCTATCGGAAGTATCCACGTAAGCAGGAATTCGATTATAGGTGATGTCTGCTGCTGAATCTCCTTGGTAAACTTAATATTATTATTTGCCTCATACAGCCTGTCCACCAGCTTATAATCATCCATCTTGCCTGTCTTATAGACAACATACTGTTCATCTGTCTTTGTGAACTTGATATCATTATCTGTTATCTCTACCTGGGCAATAGAACCGCTGTCTACCCAGTTAAGGAACGTACCGTAATCAACTTCCTTAATACTCTTCTCATAGAACCATGGCATTACTACCATATTGAGTACAAGAATGATTGCAAGAGCAATCATATAGTAAAACATCAACGGCTTCTTAGGTTGTTTGACTTCCTTCATCAACGCCTCCCTCTGACATTCACATGATAATTATATGGTTATCAGAATCATGTCTTTTTATTAAATTCTATTCTACATTCAGGACACTTGATGCATATTATGCCATGCCCCCTCGGAACCGTTATCTTAGCGCCGCAGTTAGGGCACTTAAAGACTATATTATTCATGCTTTTCAATATAACAACATGAAGTTTTTCTTTCCAACTGTTCATCGCAATAATACCTCAACGCCACTAAATACTTCTTACATGACATACTTTACCATGATTAGCTGAAAAATCACATTAAAAATATATAAACTATTATTATAGATTTATTACCTTTTTGATATTGCCCTCAAAATCCTTCATTGTAAATGTGCCGTTCTCATAAAGGATATATCCGTGCCAGCTATTCTCCTTCGGAATTGATACCGAACCCGGATTAAGGTAAAGATATGTACCCTTAGTCTCATCCTCAGGGTCTACCGGCTGCCACTCTGCCTTAGGCACATGTGTATGTCCGCACAGAAGCACATCCTTATCACGAAGTGCCGGTCTGTCAGGCCCGTTAAGCTTGTGACCATGCGCCATTACAAATGTATATCCGTCTGCAAATATCACGCCCTGTCCTGACATCACAGAGAACTTAAGAACCATCTGGTCAACCTCCGTATCGCAGTTGCCACGGACACAGATAATCTCGTCCTTTCTCTCATTAAGCTGTTCAATTACAGTCTTAGGTGCATACTGGTCAGGAAGGTCATTACGCGGGCCATGATAAAGTATATCTCCAAGAAGCACAAGACGTTCTGCCTGCTCCTTATCATAGCACTCAAGAAGCTGTGCGCAGTACTTTGCTGAACCATGGATGTCTGATGCAATTACAAGTCTCATATTGTATAATCTCCTTTTCCGCCCGCTTCTTCGGGCATCCCAAGTTTGTGCGCACGCACAAATCTTGCGCGTGAAAAAACGGATATCAATCCGATTTTTCACGCCATTCTCCTTTTTACTTACCGCTGCTGAATATAGCGGCTGTTATTTTACTGTGTTCCTTAGTAAGGCGTCCAGGCATAAGTTCACTGATTATCGCACCTACCGGTCTCATGACTGTCCAGAATACGATGGCATCTACCGGTGTCATAACTATATTCTTGATTGCTCTTGTCTGAAGCACGGCAAGATACTTTACGCCGTCATAATTGTACATAATTGCAAGCCATAATGTGTTAAGTCCGATGTTAACAATGACATTAACAAGAAATGATGCAGCAAGCACGCGCATGAATCCCGGATTCTTCTTATAATAGAATGAACCGTATATAAGTCCTGCCACTATTGCACTGATTGTAAATCCCGGAAAGTATGCACCTGTAGGCTTAATGATATACTTAATTATATCAAGCGCCCCGCCAAACATGGCACCCGCAGCCGGACCAAACAGACATGACACAATCTGATTCGGTATTCCTGAGAAACCAATCTTAAGGAAGCTTGAAATCTGGATTGTAAAATATCCAAGCACAACAGCTATTGCCGCAAACATGGCACACAACGTAAGATTGCGTGTACTTCTGAGTTCCTTAGCTGATTCTGACAGCATTGTTACAAATTTTTTCATAAAAAATACCTCCTTTGCAGTAGTCCGAGCCCTACATAAGAGGTATGTGATGTCCATATCATATTATGTAGCAGCGGGATGCGAATTCTGTACCGCAAGAAATCTTTTCGTCCGAATGACAACTCCCTGTTCACTCAGCACTTAACGCACAAAATTCTACTCTGCTCTTAAATTATGCTTTACGCGAAACTGATTATAGCACATACATCAGTTAATGGCAAGCATATCAATGAACTTCAATATGCTTCAACAAGCTTATCAATAAACTTTCCAACAGGCTTTCCATTGCGTAAGTCCTTCTTCATCACAGAGTACATATGGTCATTGCCGTTCATATATGAGATAAGCTTATAGAAATCCTCTTCAGTACGGCTGCTTCTTACACAGTGCCTGTATATACGAAGCCACATGACCACGCTGTCTGCCGTAAGCACTCCTTTAAAATCATCTCCGCATATCCTCTCCATACAATCAAGATAATACTGCACTTCAGCAAGCTCATCATATGACATATGTTCTCTCAGGCGGTCACACATATTGGTAAAATTCAATTCTGCATACTCCCTGTGAAAAAGCCATGCGACAGCCTCACATACAATTCTCTCGTACAGTCCCTTCCTGCGTTCATCATCACTGTATTCCATGCAGTTTCTGAAAAAGCCCGACATTGCAGCCACTCTCACACCTTCTGCATATTGTCCCAGATATGTAAGCCCATGCTGTGTAATGTTCAACTTACTGTGCCGGTTGTAGATTCTGATTAGCCTCCCTGTATCAATATTACTTCCGGTTATTGTAACTACTCTCAGCTTATAGCTGTCAAATATCCTTCTGAATTGCAGAGGAAGCTCGTCATATGCCGCACCTCTCATGTCAAGCGCAATATCATCACGTTCAATAACAGGCTTCTCTACAACCGATGTGATTCTGTAATTGCCGTATCTGAAAAGCATCATGGCAGCACTTCTCTGTATTCCGTCCACAATTACCGCTGAACCAGCTTCAATCACCGGTGCTAATATTATCGGTGGAATATAGGCATCTTCCATTATAGATATAATAAACTCGTTCAATGTCCTGTTATCCCAGCAGAATGCCCTTCTCATGCTTCCGTTGTCATCAATGCTTCCCTTCCTTATATTCTTAAGATATTCCGCCACGGTAATATACTGCTCTTTTATCCCCATCATATCCGTCACCTCACATAAGCACGCGTATATTCTCATATGCACGTATCGCCGCAATGCTTTCCCTATATTGTCTGGCATCTATAGCCAGTGCCTCTTTTATCTCATCTGAAGAATAGCCCTCTGCCATCATAATCAGCACGGCTCTCTGTATGATGGAAAGGCGGCTCAGATATATCATCATGCTGTCCGAATTGCAGCCTTCATGCTCCATAACCTCGTCAAACACATCAAAATCCGATGCTATAGTATCTGCCAGCCTTAATCCGTCCTCGCCGACACACCTGTCCAGACTGTCAACCATACCATATTCACTTCTTCTGCCCTTCGTATTACGTCTTCTGAGCTCGTTAATATATCTGCGCTCAACATTCCCTGTATAATATGCTGCAAATGTACATCCTGTGTTCTCATCATACCGTTCAACACTCTGGCTGAGTACCTCAAGTGCTATGCTGTAAAAATCATCATAATCTGCCTGTGTGATTCCTCCAAGCCTTGCTATAAGCGGATTACACAGCTTCCTCAAGCCCTCCATGCCGTTACCACAATATCGTGACAGCACCCTGTCCTTCTTCTCTGGATTCATATTCATCTTTCCTTTCTTCCAAAAATATGTTTGTTATGTTGTTCATTATCTTTCACACCGCCTTCTGTATCATGTCTCTATGATAGAACTAACGTTCATATATGTCAATATAGTTTTTATATAAGACTAATTTAATTATTTTTCATGAACATTCGTTCGCCAAGTAGTGAATTATTATATATAACCCAAAAACTTTTTTACAGGCAGGAGAATGACAATGACATACACATTAATAAGAATTCCGCTAAAAGACTTAAGCTCATGTGATTTCAACATGAATGTAACCGGTGATGAAGAAGCTGCCAGGCAGTACATAGTAAGCACAGAGGACTCAATCATAATTGACCAGCTTGCACGTCTGAGAGGATATCCATGCAGCCATATCACCGAAATGATACTCATACGTTCAAGGAATAAAAATTCCGGCGAAGATGACCTCAGGCATGTACTTTCATGCGGCTTCACCTATAACGGTGTTCACTACCGCAGATTCGGCAAATCCGCATCTCAGGCCAAGAACGGCATAACGGCTTTTGTATGCGACAAGTATTATGACGTGCTTTACAGGATTTCACAGATGGATATTCCCGTAGCTAATTGTGTAATATCCAAATATGAGGCGCAGCGCTGCCTTATCTTCAGCTCATGCACGATTATAAAGGACTATATGCCGAATATTGTAATAATAGGTGAATACAAAAAGACGCTGAACGATATTTTCATACGATATGTTACGGATAACAGACGTGTTGCCGAGGGCCATACAGATATAAAGCTTTCACCCTTTGACGGCTGTGGCTGCCATGAAGCAGGCTTTATGCACACCGTCAGCTCCCGGCTTAAGCTTGATTACAACGCTGCCGGCGTACAGGTAAGAATGCCGTTTATAAAGGGCTACTCCGTATATGTTCCTTTCAGAAAGATTCTCAGGGAATGGAATATTGAATACATAACTGATATATACGGCGTAAGTCATCATATAGATGATATTGACTGCATATGGAATACATCAATGTTCAAAGGACATGTGACGTAGATATTCGTGACGTATCAACAATGAAGCCGGTATTGTTTTTTGAAACAGCCAACACAACAACACAGAGCATCTCTGCCGATGCAGTATACGCAATGTCTAAGGGTTCAAGAAAAATCGCATTTTCAAATCCCATGACAGGTACTGCAACTATTGAAGCTCAGGTATATCCTTTTGAATTCTATTCTCTCATGACAGACGGTGTAATAGAGTCAACTGCATCTTATCCTGTAAGAGAGCTTATAAAATGTACCGAAGCCGGTATTCTTGCAATTCCTGAGGATGCCATAGCAGGCACGGTATTTGCATTTTGCAAGGGCTCATTCGGCAATGACGAGATCAGCGGTACATATTCGGAGAACCGTTTCACAGCATCCAATGCATCCGACATTGCTGTCGGTGAAGAGTATGAGGTAGGCTACATTGCATCAAAGAGCTCAGGCGTTAAGAAGATTTCATTCAACAACAGCCGTCTCCCTAAGTCATACTATATCTCAATGAACACTGTTGAGAAGGATGAGAATGATATCCTTACACCTTATAAGATTATTCTTTATAAGGCACAGCCACAGAGAAGCTTTGAACTGTCACAGTCAAGTGAGGGCGACCCTGCATCACTTACAATGACCTTTGATCTTCTCTCTGACAAGGATAACAACTTTATTGATATGATAGAGATTGAGGAATAGTGCAGCAGCTTTACAGCAGCTTTGCACAAGGCTGTCTGTGATGCAGGCACCACACAGCATACGCGGGTCAGGCATGAAGCCTGCCCGCGTTTTTCCGTAATCCGTGCCTGCAAGCACAAACTTAGTATGCGCCAAAGACGGCGCAAGAACGGAGGATTAGTATGAAAGAGCTTATATCACTGCTGCCAACACTTGCTATAGCAATCACAATGAATATTGCTGCGGGAATGTACTACAATATCGGTACACGCCGGATGCATTTTGAATTGTCATTGCTGGCATCAGGACTCCTTAAGGCAGCAATCGTAACATTTATGTTCATCGGAACAGCCTACTGCTTCGATGCCACCGACTTATCAGCAACCGGTGTCACACCCATGTTTATCATGACCTCCGCTATAGGTCTGTATGTGGGAAAAGCCATGATATCCCTCGGTAAAATACTTGGTGTAAATATAACGGCTACCAATATATGACAAGGCAGGTATTCATATATGGATGATAAACAATTTATGGAAATGGCTGTCAAGCTTCAGGATGTTGACAGTCACTGCCGTTCTATAGAACTTCGCATAGAAGATTTGAAAACAGATATCCATGATATAAGGGATTCACAACGTGAACTTGCTGATAAGGTCACTACTCTTGAAAACCGCCCCGCAATTGAGACAAAGGCACGCTGGGACTCGCTTTCAGACAAGCTTATCTGGCTGTTTGCCGCAGGCATTGCAGGCTTTCTTCTTGCCAATGTCCTTCCCGGTGTCTTTTGACATTGCCGGCAGTTATATCTATGCATTTATACGATAGGAGGTTAAATACTACATGAATTTTAACTCATTACTCTCAATTATCCTGAGTCTCAGTAACGGAAATACTTCAAAAGCATTTTCGGAATTCCTCAGTGTACTGACATCAGGGCTTGTTGCGGCAACGTCGGAGCTTGAGAAATACAACTCTGCTCTCTCAAAGGTTGCCGGCACGTCATCCTTTACTTCAAAGGAGCTTAATGAAATCAGCGTTGCTTCCGCCAACGCCGCAGCACGGTACGGAAAGCACGCATCTGATTATGTTGCCGCTGCCGGAGCTATCTATGATTCCGGTGCAGCCAATGCCGCACAGCTAACTGACCTGTGTGCCGCATTGCAGAATTCTGCCGGAATGTCATCGGAAATGAGCTCCGGTTATATTCTTGCCGCCAACTCTGCCTACACACTGCATGACGGCGTGGACAGTCTTATTGATATTCTTGACGGTCAGAACAGCATCATAAACAGCACTTCGGCAGGACTTCAGGATATGGCTGAAGCCACTATCCTTGCCGCCGCATCAGCAGCACAGTGCGGTATAAGCGCAGATGAATTCTCTGCATTGGCAGCCACCGCGCTGGACGGTACAGCAATGTCCGGCAAAGCAGCCGGCAGCATGCTTAACAGCATTTTTAACACTCTCAGTAATCTTAGCGACCCTTCCATAATCTCAGCCCTGAATTCTGTAGGCATATCAATTACAGACATATCGGAGGGGAGCAATGCACTCAGATCACCAATACAGCTAATCAGCGAGCTTGCTGACCAATTCAACACTCTTGACAGCTCTTCAAAGAACAGCATTGCCGATATTCTCGGCACGGATGCCGCCTCGCTCACAGCTTTCATGTCCAATATGAAGTCCTACAGCGATAATCTGGCACTGTACCGGGCATCTGCCGTTTCTTTAATTGACAGCTCTGCCGCGACATCCTCTGAGCTTAACAAGGCTGTTAACAAATTCAGCGCTGCGTGGGACGCCACAGCAGGCAATCTTATCGATACAGATGATATTGCTGACGCTGTCAACGCGCTCACCAAGCTTCTGTCTGTTGTCGAATCCGTAACAGACGTTATCGGCGGCAAGGGTGCCATCGCCCTCAGTGCAGGTGCCGCAGGTCTCGCAAGCTTTATAAAGAATTTTGATTGACCTTTTAAGGTGACAATCATATAAAATCCGGCAAGAGATTTTATCAGGTCAATCGCAGATAAGGACACAGCATAATGGCGCTGTGAACAAGTCTGCGGATACATGGGATTCTTTATTAAAAACTCTGTATAACACAATTAACGGAGTATAAACTTACATGGAGGAGTAAATGCTTGAAACTCTCAGAGCATATCAGACCCCTGAATATTCATTCATCGGGTTGCGAAAGCAGAAATAACTGATTATGCCGGTATATGGTAATCAGGGGGAGACCCTTGAGACGCCTGTGTGCCACAGGATATCCTGACAACAGACAACGAGCAGGACGGCACTCTGCACATATGTGCATGACTGTATATAGTAATGAAGAGTCTTGTGCCAGCGCACAGAGAGCAATCCCCACAGACATACCCATCCTCTGAGCAGGCTGCGGCCATAATGCAGCATCTGCTTATAATGCATAGTGCATATTGCGATTATGAATTTCAGTAATATGCCCGGATGCGTGTTACATCCGGCGAGTAAAATTCAGATTTTACCAAAGAATATTAATAACCTGTAATACAGATAATACGATACTAAGAAATACTGTGATACCTACCACCTATATCCGCAGTTCTTACAATAGAAGGTTCTGTGGATATCCGCGTCAAGGATTCCGAGTGTAAGCATTCCTACTGCCTTGCTCATTGATGATATCTTTTTTATATTGGTTGAGCCACATGTAGGACACTTTGGGACGTTCTTTTCATACAGTCCACCAAAGTATGCTGCTGCCTCTGCTTTCATCAGGGGAGTTGGCTTACTTATTCTGCTTTTAAATATATCGAATGTCTGACGTGCAAGTTCCTCTTCACAATCATAAACTTCTTTTATATGCTGAACGGCATCCTCTTCTTTGTCTGCATAGTATAAAGCAATAACTTCGTCAAATATTGCATTTCCTGTTTTAGGATTTTCCTTCAGATAATTAATTTCATCATATATTTCCTGTGGTGTCATAATTTTATACGCCTCCTACTTATTTACAATTAATATAATTATATCATTATCAGCTATATATGCAATTAAAATCTCTTGCCCAGATTAACAATGTTCTGAATGATATAAATAAAGGTTATAAATCTGGCTATAATTTAGATTTCATAGGGAAAAATTACTCCTCTAATGTTTTGAAATCCGCAATATCCAAATCCACACTTGGCACTAATTCTATTAGTCGTATCCTCACAGCGCGCGGTTACACAGGCGACCTTCTCCAATCCACCACCTCTGAGCTCTCCAGAATAACTGAGCTCAACCGTATTGCTGAAGCAGAAAAGGCTGCCGCATCAGCCTCTGATGAGTTCAAGGCTTCCTCTGACGGACTTATCGGCACTTTAAAAGGTGGCGGCAGCGTCTTTAAAGGGCTTTCGGACCCACTTAAAGGACTTGCGCTCAGTCTGAAGAGCTTTGCGGCTGCCAATCTTCCGACGATTGCCATATCAGCGTTAACTGCCGTTGTAGCCGGCGGCATAGCTGTATACCACAACTACACGCATGCCCTCGATATTGCAAAGGATAAGCTGAAAGAGGTCAGCAACAGTTTTGATGAAGCTTCCTCTGTGCTCAATTCCTATAACAGCGAACTAAGCTCCAATATCAGCCGCATAAATGAACTTGAAACACTGTCAGGCTCTAAGTCCCTCTCTTCGGATCAGGAACTTGAAATAGCGCGCCTTAAGGAACGGAACAACCTTCTCCGCGAAAGCATAGAGCTTCAGAATGAAAAGGTCAAGGCTGAAGCAAAGGAACTGTCAGAGCAAAACAGAAAGACATTTTCCAAGGAATTCGATATGGATAAGCTGTCTGACTCGGAAAATATTGCCCGTGATTATCTCAGCTCCCATGATGTTCCCGATGCCACGGCTTACCTTAATGAAAAAGGCTCTGATATAAGCAGTCTTATTGTCGGCTATGCAATCAACCGGCAGAAGCTCCAAGAGCTGAGTTCCAAAGATGACAGTCCTGCCAATAGAGCCGCCATATCCATGTTGGAGGAAAATACACGCTATATTACCGACTCGCTTAATACTGTATTCTTTGACACAATATCCGAGCTGTCGGATTACAAGGAAAATCTTATCAAGCTCATGAAGTCTGACGGAACCTTTGACAATACAGCGGATCAGGCGCTGTGGAACAGCATTAATGCCGCTGAAAAGTACATGTATGAGATAACCGGCAAAGCTTCCACATGGAACAAGCATATATTTGAATCAATAGCCGGCAATTCTGATTTCGCTACAGATATCAGCGCCCTTCTGAGCGGAGAAGCTGATACCTCAGCCGATTCGATTGACAGGCTCAATAAAAAGCTTGAGGAATCAGGTCTTATTCTTGAAGACGGCAAATCTGCCCGCGATATGTTTCTTGAGTACCTCAAGAATGCAGGCAGCGGTACTGCTGCCGTATCCGAATCTTTAAGCAGCGTATCCTCACTTTTTAAAGAATCCACCAATAAGCTCTCCTCTGCCACTCTTGCAGATCTTAACGCTGAGGTCTCCACGCTCTCATCAATAAGAAGCCTGCTTGACGGCTCAGGCTCTCTGAACAGTTCATTTCTCTCACAGATACTTCAGCAATTTCCGGAAGCAACCGATGCAGTCCTGAAGTTCTCACAGGGTCTGATGTCATCAGAAGAGCTTTTCAACAGTCTGGCTGATATATACGCCGGCGACAGCAGGCAATATATTAATTCTGTTTTAAGCAAATCGGCTGCTGACAGGGATTTCTTCAATTCCATCAAAACTAATTATCCTGTTCTCTTTGATAAGCTTGCTACTGTATACGGTAACGATGTACTTAACTGGAAGTCCTTAGAGGATGCCAAGAAAACCATTGATGATACCCTCAGGGCTGAGCTTGGCAAAGAATGGGCAGATTACTTTAACATCATTGTCGATTCTGCGTCAGGCATATTGTCAATGAGCTTTGATGACAGCGACCTCGCACTATATGATCCCGAAGAAGCTGAACGGCTGAATACATTATTTGACCGGAAAAAGGAGCGTCTCAAGGAGATAACAGAGCCTGCGCGTGAGCTTCACAATACTGCATATCAGGCTATTGCTTCTTCAATGGATCTTTCATGGAACAATGTACAGGATAACAATACGGTTAAGGATGACTCCGGTTACCCTTCCGATGCTGCCGGCAATGTCACTGATACATGGCGTGAGGAATTTGACCGCCAGCTCGCACTGCTTGAGCATCATCACAACATGGGACTTATAAGTGAGGACAAATATTATGCCGCACTTAACGTCCTTAACGAAAAATATTTTGCCAATCAGGAGCAGTATCTTGATGACTACCGCTCATATGCTGAGAAGATATATACAGGCCTTAAGCAGTTCTATACTGATTCCCTTAATGAACAGCTAAGCAGCATGGATAAAGCAGCCAAAGCGGTTACCGGATGTCTTGACGAGCAGCAGTCAGCACTTGAGCTTCAGAAAACTGCCGTGGAGGCTGAATACAATGCAAGAATCGAGGCTCTTGAAGATGAACAGGCTGCACTGCTTGAACAGAAGACCGCCATTGAAGGCCAGAAGAAAGAGCTTGAAGAACAGCTCAACGCTATTAATAAGGCTAATGAGTCCCGACAGCGTTCCATTGATCTCCGGAAAAAGGAGTATGAGCTTGCACGGGCAGAGAACCAGAATTCAATGCGCGTTATGGTAAACGGCCAGATGATATGGCGCAATGATTCCTCTGCCGTATCTGATGCCGCAGAAGCCCTTGATGAGGCTTTGGACGAGCAGAAGCGTGCAGCAGTTCAGGAACAGATTGACTCTCTTGATGACAGCATCAATGCCATTGATGACAAGAGTGCGGCAATCAGCTCCTCCATATCATCGCTAAAGGAAGAACTCGACAGCATAACGTCAGGGATTGACGCACAGATACAGGTACTTACACAGTACCGCGACAGATGGGCTGCCCTTCCTCAACAGTTTGAGGATTCACAGAATCAGATATATGCATCCATGCTGCTGGGGCAGGAATGGCAAAGCAGTGTCCTGAACCTTGATGAGGAGCTGCTCACACAGTTCGGCGATGAATATACAAGAGTACAGGAACAGCTTCAGTATGTAACGGATGCCTCATCGGATGAGATAGCCCTGATGGGCAATGTCCTGCAATCCTCCGGACAGACCGGTGAAGATTCCCTTAACAGTCTGATGGAAATTGGAAGCAGCGCCCTGCTCTCACTTGCTGACAGCACAACAGCATCATCCTCAAGCATCTGCGGCTCTCTTGACGATATACGCTCCAAAGCTGACGAAGCCCGTAACGCCCTTGAACAGCTTGCTGCCCTTGATACAGTTTCATTACATCCGGACAGCACAGGCTTCAGTGTCCAGTCAGTGAATCTGCATGATATTCCTGACGCACCGGCTATTGTATCCGATATCAGCGATATCTCCTGCTATTCGTCCGCACCTGTTGTCAATATTGAAAGCGGTGCGATAACGCTTAATGAGGTTGATGACGCAGAGCGTGTCGGTGAAGCAATACTCAGCATAGTTCCCAACTATGTGACACAGCGGCTCAATTACCGCTGATACTCTTACGAAGAATGGAGGATTTATGAAAGATAAGACTTCAGAAGGTTTATTTACACTTATAGACCAGTTTTTCCGCATTATTAACCGTTTTGAAAAAGAACGCACTCTTTTTAAAACAGTTATTGTAAGCCGCATTAATGCGGAAGGCTGCTATTACGGCAATATTGACGGACAGGAATATGAGCTTCCCAACGGTACTGCAATGACTTTTTCTCCGGGCACCTGCGTCATTGTATGCATACCGGACGGCGATTATAAGCAGCGCTTTATAATCGCTGTAAAACCCCGCCAGCCGCACTAATTTTCTAAGGAGGACATAAAAATTGGTTAACAGACCCACCATCAACAAAATAGATGTATTTGATGCATCAATGCCGGCAGATATAGAATTCTGCTGGCAGGGCATACAGCCCTATGCAAGCCGGCTGTACATATATGAATCAGATGCCTCTTCCGAAAGCAGCCAGCCTGTTTTCACACAATATTGCGAAAGCATACGGCTCAGGCAGCAGATTCCTGCCAATACGCTGAAAAACAGCCATTCATACTACGCTGTAATAATCCTGTATGATTCAGTCGGCAATCCGTCAGAGATGTCATACCGGCAGTATTTTTCCTGCTACTCTGCCCCGGCTCTTACATTCACGGGGCTTGAGACTGACGGCTCGACCATTCTTAATGTATCGGGCTTCAACGTCACGGTAACATATTCGCAGGCTGAAAACCGTCCGATCAGTGAATATTCCTATACTCTGTATGATTCATATAAGACACCGGTATATTCAAGCGGTTCAAAATATCAGTCTGCCGGGGACGGCAATATTATCACATGTCCTTTAAAGTCCCTTATAAGTGACTGCACATATTACTTCTCCATTGACGTAATAACTATTGACAATGTATGTATACACTCCCCGCTGATTGAATTCAGTGTATATTACAGCACCCCTGCGTCCTGCTCGGCGCTTAATGCCGTCTGTGACAGGGATGCCGGCTATGTAAAGTACAGCACTAATATAATCGATGTACAGGGGCATTCGTCAGGTGAATATGTAATTGATAACGGCATACTTAACATAATAAGCGGCACCGTTTACTATAACACGGGTTTCAGCATTACGTCTGATTTTACATTTGCCGTACGCTTCATGGGAGGTACATCGTTATGTCTCTACAGCTCACCGGACACAGATTCCTCCGTATCAGGCAGCCGCATAACTCTCAGCAGTCTGGAATATGAAGACAGAATCCATTACCGTCTCAGCATATCTGACGGTGTTCTTCCACCTGTCATTCTTTACTCAGACTTTTACGATAAGGATGCCATGCGGACTGTCTATGTCCGGCGGAAAAATAATCTGTACAGCCTGTACGTTGCAACAGGAGGTGAAATATAATGTTTATTTCAGGTTTATTACTGCTTGGCTCTGATTATTCTTATTTTCCGTATGTTGTCCCGACTGAGGAACTGACAGGTCTGGAGCTTGGCACAGGCAGATATGATTCCATATATGCATCACGCAGCACTGCAATGCCGCTTATTGACCCTCCTTCCCTTATCTGGGACACAGATACGGTATTTTGCGCCGATTATGAAAAATCAATCAATGCCGGCAACATTGATTTTTCTCTGTCCACAATCAGCCAGCTTGCCGTCAGGCGCCGCAAATACGGTACCTTTAACTGGACTACCGTATGTGTCCGCAATATTGATTCAAAGGAGGATCTTCAGTTTGCCGGGATTGACCTTTTCAATGCCGGTAATACAGACTATGAATATGCTCTTGTGCCTATTCTCAACGGTGCAGAGGGCAATTATTACATTGTGTCCGTACATTCTGATTTTGACGGCATATACATTTTTGATAAAAACAGAATGTTCGGTACAACTCTTGATATCAAATGCAGCACTTCCAGAAAGAATTCCCTTATATGCCAGACATCACTTCGTAACAGATATCCGCGCGCAATATACAATTCCTCGGTCAATTACGATTCCGGCTCAGTTGAAGCATTTTTCTGCCGATATGATACGGCACGGCATGCCTTCCATCCCGATGATTCCTGCTCATACAGGCACGAGCTGATGGATTTTCTTACTGACGGCAGACCCAAGATACTTAAAGTCAGTGATGGCCGTATGTGGCTTATAAATGTCGATGGCGGCTCTGTGAGTGATAATGAGGGTGACCACTGGCAGCACCGTATGACCTCATTTAACTGGTTTGAGTCCGGTGACTGCCTGAATGAATGTGACCTCTACGATGCGGATCTCATTGACATTGATTCTGAATATTGGAGTTACGGAGGATAAGCTATGAATTATACAATAACATCTGCTGACAGACAGCTTGCATTTTCAAGATGGCTTGAGCTGTCAGTAAAATTACTCATACTGAATGATGATAATTCTGTCTTTGACGATCTGACCGGAATTGCCAATGCAGGAACTCTCAACATTGACAGTTCATCCTCTGTGCGGCGCACATACAGCATTACAATCACACCGTCCCTTACTGACTATAATCTCGGCACACGGATAAGCGGCTGGGCAGGCCGCACCTGCCTGCTGAGGCTTGGTGTGCGCACTCCGAGACAGGAGCAGTTCACATGGTATAATCAGGGCATTTTTCTGATTACCGGCACTAACCTGTCATATGACAGTTCATCTGATAATTTAACGATTAATTGCAGTGATCTGTATGTGACGCTCGATGGTACGATAAACGGAGCCTTAGGCGCATACAAGACGGTATTCCCCGCATATGCCGAGGATTCTGACGGCAGTGTAAAGGATGACCGGTACAACACTATCCGCGACTCCCTCATCTTAGCAATATCAACTTTCGGAAAAATACGCAATTATCTCGTATGTGACATTGGTGAGTACCGTGGATTCCGGGAACACAACACGGATTATCAGCAATATCGTATCAATAATCCACGCTGGAACTGCCTGCCGTATGACCTTGAGTACTCATCCGGTTCTTCCATAAGCTCTGTCATAACCGACATGATTGAATTATATCCGGGCTATGATGCCGCTTTTGACGAAAACGGAACATTTGTGGTACAGCCTGTTCCCGACTGCTACAGTGACCCGGTCATCATGGATGATTCTGATATAAATGAGGTTCTCATATCTGAAAGCACCTCCTCTGACCTGTCCTGTGTGCGCAATGTATGTGAGGTGTGGGGAAGAACATTTGACACTGACTTTTATTCCGAAAAATGCTCTTCCTCGGACGGCTGCTATAACATCGAAATAGACAACTACAAGACATCATACTACACAGGTGACATTATCTCTTTCCGTGTTGATAAGGATAATACTGCCGCGCAGAAGGTGAATATTAATGGTCTTGGCATAGTACCGGTATGTGATGAAAACACTGATAATCCAATCAGTGCATGTGCCTGCCTTGCCGAAAATGTCTATACCTTCCGTTGCAGGCGCCGCTACGATACGGATACCTCCTCATTTGTAACCATGCTGTACCTTCTCGGTCAATGGCAGCCCCATGCCGTTAATGTTTTAACAGACGGCTCTGTCATTGAGGACGGTTACACTGCTCCGGACGGAACAGTGCTTGACCTGTACAGCTCCGAATATTTTGAGACGGTCTATAATTGCAGCAATGTCGAATTGACTATAGTTCCCGATTCACCCTTCACTGTACAGCGTATCGGTGAAAGATGTGCCGTTATGTCGGGTCAGGAATATGACAATATCACCTCTGACTCTCTCGCACTTGAACGCGCTCGGTATGAGAACTGGAAAAACAGCAGGCTTACGGATGATATTACCATCACCCTTAACACAATCATCCCCTGGCTTAAGGAGAATATGAAGATAGAGTACACAAGCCGCCAATATAATATTCCTTCACAATATATAACAAAATCCGTATCCCTCGATTTTGCCAACGGAACCACAACTGTCGGCATGTATACGTTCTATCCGCTATATGAGGACAATTCAGAATCCGGAACATACAGAGTTCTCTCATCCTATTCCCATGCAAGGCTCTCCCGCTTCACACATGCGAAGCTTGCTCTTGTAAAATCACGTTAAAAAAGAAAGAAGGTGCAATCTTAATGCTAACAACCACAAATCTCAAACTTAACAAACCGGATATCAGTGACAAATATGATATATCGCTCTTCAATGAGAATGCAGACATTATCGACTCATCAATTACTGGTATCAGCAATGCTATTGCAGGAATCCCGCAGCACTTTAATGATGTTGACAAACACTTTGATGACGTTGACAAACAGCTTGTTGATGTCGACACCCGTATTGGTGTTATAAGCAGTACCAAGGTTGATAAAACAGACGGCAAGGCACTATCCGACAACAATCTTACCAATGCACTGAAATCCTGTTATGATGCGGCGTACACACACAGTCTGTCTGCTCACGCACGCACAGATGCTACTAATATCCGGAATTCTTCTGTAAATGGTAATATCCTGATTAACGGAACTGACACCTGTGTATATTCACATCCCGCAACATCCGGATACCGGCATATTCCAAACGGAGGCAAAGCCGGTCAGATTCTTCGATGGAGTGCTGACGGCACTGCCGTATGGGGTCCTGATGCCAACACTGTCTACTCTGCCGCCAGCTCAAGCACCGCAGGAGTATCAAAATTGTACAGCTCTCTCGGCTCAGCCACAGATGGCTCCGTAACTCAGAAGGCTGTTAATGATGCCATATCATCACTAAAAAAATCTGTCAGTGATGGCAAAGCTTTAGTCGCCGCTGCCATCACTGAAAACGGCAAAGCTACGGCGGCTGATGCGGCATTTCAGACACTTGCCGATAATATCGGTATTATCTCAAAGCTTCAGTACAACTCAGGCTACACACAGGGTAAAGCTTCCAACAGTACGGCAGTTCTTACAACAGGAGGATATACCTCAAAGGTTGACGATGATTCAGAAAATGATCTGTATCATGTTGTATTTTATATTAATGGCAAGCCTTTGAAGGATATCGAATTAGGTCCACGTTATGACGGATGGTCAACCAGAATCTATGAACGTCTTGTAAATTGGTCAATAACATTTTCAATATGATTTATTATTCATCAAAATTCACTAATATAATTATTACTAATCAAGGAGGTTTTTTATGGCAGCATACACACACGAATACAGTCATTTTCCTGATGCTCTCATTACTCTTAAGCACTATAAAGATGTCACTGATGAAAATGCAGGTATTATTAACACCTACAGAAAATACATCCGGAACGGACAGTATGATTCGGCAGCCGCCTACGCAAAAAGAAACAGTGATTTCTTTGACTCATGTCTTGTAGGCAATGATACTCTTATGACCTTGCAGGAAGAAATCCGCAACACACAGATTCTTGCTCTCAAGAGATGTCAGAGCATCAGAATATCTGATACTGAGCCGGAGGTCATCGAAACCGGTGATGTATGGATTGGAGGTCTGCATGAGTAGTTATAACAGCACTTCAGCATATCCGCAGGCTGTGGATGACATTATGTTTATATCGGATGTCTCCCTTGATACCATCGGAATATCACGGCAGCACAATGATCTTATAAACAATGGCAGCTACGCCAAAGCGCATGAATACCTTAACAGCCGGGCGGCAGTCACACCTGTGAATGCCGGCTTTTTTAATATGCTGGAAAACAGAATCTATCAGACTCAGCTTTTTGTTAAAACACTTACAAAAACAGTAATCTCATTCCACGGAGATTCACAGCCTGATAACCCCGCAATATCCGTATGGATATCCGGAAGTATATCTGAATAATCTGAAAGGAGTTTATTTATATGAATTTTACAGAAAACAAGAAAAACGGACAATATTACAGAGTATTAAAGGACACCAGCTCTGACGGCACAAGAAACTATGACAGATATTCCTTCGTAACCGATGCCTCTGATGTCATTTTCTCGGATGGCACCAATGTTGAAGAGAAGCTCGGCGGCTCATCAGGTTCAATTACAGAAATCAACAGGGAGATTGCCGAATTAAAAAAATCTGTCAGTGACGGCAAACGTACAGTTGCCACTGCCATCACTGATAAGGGTGTTACTACGGCAACTGACGCTTCTTTTAAGGTCATGTCTGATAATGTAAGACTCATGGCAGGTTATCAGTTCGGACAGGGCGTTATTGCCGCCGACAACCGTGTCAACACCGGAAGCACCAACTACAAGAGCGGGTATAATGCCGGCTATAGTAAGGGGAAGGCTGACTACAAGGTTGTCACTGTAAGTCTTTATGATTATCCCAACCCTGATGACGTAGATGAAGATGGTCATTATGAGAATTGGAATCATACTTTTAAATATAACATAGGTAAAGGTTACACAAATGTGTATTGTCAGATAAATTACTCATTCTTCAGTGACTCAACAACCCGTTTTATAATTGATTACAGTTATGACACCAATACCGGAATATTTACTGCAAATTTGTTTAAGTGGGACCATTCCGGAAATGCTGCATTTTATCGTGGTGAACCTAATTCTTCAACATCAATGACGCTTATTGCAGTTGGATGAAAGGAGCTTTTATGATTAACAGTTATTATTTTTCTGACGGGGATATACAATTATCCCCTCACTTTATGCTGCACGAATTCCAGTCCCGTAACGGCTGTGATGAGGTACTTATTGACGATGCACTTATTGATCTGCTCGAAAAGGTATTCAGGGTGAGCGGTGCTTCAAGTGCCACTGTAAATGATGGTTACAGGGAACCTGGAGCTTATTGCCGTTCGATAAGCGGACTTGATAAGGATGCCCACGCTTACGGTATGGCTGCGGATATAGTATTTTACTCTGATAATGACGTGATTCCCGGCAGTATTATATGCTGTATCGCACAGGATCTCGGATGCGAGGGCATTGGCTATATGGGTAACGCCGTACACCTCGACACGCGTGGCAATGGCGGATATAAAAACAATCATTGGTATGGTGATGAGATATTGAGCAGAACCGTATCTGACTGGCATGATTATTTCGCTATCAATGAACACTTTTCGGATATAGGCAATTCTTTAATCTTTGAAGGAGGCAACATTATGAATAGAGCTATTAGTCCTGAACAGTTAAAATACGAGGTAAACCGCTATGCTTTGACTGTTCTTGGTCGAGAAATCGGTGATGCAGACACTTATGTGGAACTTCTCAGCACAGGCCAGCTTGACTGGTATGAATTCACCAAAAGGCTTCAGGAATCAGAGGAAGCCGTCAAACGCTGGATAAAATATACTCTTTTTGCAGATATACTTGGAAGAATCCCTGCCCAATCGGAAATCAACTGGTGGTATGCACAATATGTACTCCATTATGAGCTTAATAAATCGCTTATGTGCAGACGCTTTGCTGAAAACTACGAAGCATTCAGGGATGAATATATATAACTGTATCATGCAGATACATATATTCTATATCTACAGATACTATTTTTAATTTTGATAAAACTTTGTTAAACCATTCCAAACATAAATTATTTTTTTATATACTATTGCCATTGTATTTTACTGCCGTTGCATGATAATATTATTTCACTTTCAGTAATATCCGGATATTATTTGTTTTAATTATTTACAAAGGGGGATTTTTATTGAACAAGTCTGAATTAAAAGAATACTTTCCATATATCAGGTCTCGTGATGAGATTATGGATGAGATTAAGAATAACGCCGGTCTCAGCAGTATATTCTATTCATGGAACGAGCAGGAGCAGAATGAATTTATAAGCTTTTGTTCCGGAGCATGCGGCGTTAAGATTATGTATGATTCATTCTTTAAAGAAGTTATGAATGCTGAAAGCAATCCCGAACCTCTTGAGGGTTTTCTAACAACAATTCTTGGGCGCAAGGTCCACATTCTTCACGTACTTCCCAATGATACCACACGAATTACAGATGAGGCTTCTCTTCTTGTAACAGACATTATCGTACAGCTTGAAGATGGTTCTGTTGCCAACATAGAAGTCCAGCGTATAGGTTATATGTTTCCGGCGCAACGCTGTTCCTGCTATTCTGCTGATATGCTTCTGCGTCAGTATAAACGTATCCGTAGCGAGAAAAAGCGTGATTTTACATACCGTGATGTAAAAACCGTATACCTTATCGTCCTATATGAACGCAACCCACATGAATTATCCGGCAGACCGGAATGTTATATACACTACGGTAGGACATCTTTCAACACAGGAATCAGTCTTGATATGTTACAGGATTTTATTCTCATATCACTTGACAATTTTCATAAGCACATGCACAATAAACCTATAGAAACTATCGAAGAGGCATGGCTTACATTTCTGAGTGATGATTCACCTGAACGCATTATTGAAATCATCACAAAGTATCCTGATTTCAAGCCACTCTACGATATTATTTACAGAATGTGTACTGATGTAGGGAAGGTGATGAATATGTTTTCCGAAGAACTTCGTATACTTGACAGGAATACAACCAAGCTTATGATTGATACAATGACAAAAGAAGCTGAAGATGCCAAGGCTGAGCTTGAAGCTTCCAGAGCTGAACTTGATGGCACACGGGCAGCACTTAGTGAAGTTAAAGAACGGCTGAATCTGTTCAATGCTCAGCTCGATGAGGCCAATTCCCAGCTTAACGATGCTCATTCCCAGCTCGATGAGGCCAATTCCCAGCTTAACGATGCTCATTCCCAGCTTGATGAGGCCAATTCCCAGCTTAATGAAAAGGATGCTGTAATAGCCCAACTCAGAGCTCAGTTAGCCGAGGCTTTAGCACACAACAGTTAAGCTATATATAACCATGTATCTTATCAGACTGTAATCATTACTACCCGTTTGACGGGTAGTAATGATTGTGCGTACTTCACTGGCTCAGCAAGTTCCCGACTCCTAATTAAAAAAAGAGGCCTTGAACTGATACATGATACATAACCACATATCAGCAAAGCCTCTGCCTCATTATTCAATTATACTTCCTGAAGCGGAATCTCGTCAGTCTCATCAGTGTCATCTCTATCACCGTCTGACTTTTCTGCCTTTTCATCTACGTCTGCCTTAACCTCAGGCTTTGCTTCTACAGTATTTTCCCCTGATTCTCCTGCATCTGCGGCATCATCTGTATTGCTCTCGTCTGCCTCAGCTTCCACATCCTCGTCTTCAAAGTCTTCGTCTTCACCATAGAAATCAACAGGAATTATATCAACATTACTTACACTCGCATTACCTATAACATATACAGTGTGAATTCCTTCTTCATCAACATTTATGACTTCATTGCGTACACGGCTTGCTACCTTCTCAATATCACATGTAACATTAACCCCCTCCGGTACTACAATAACAACGCTGCTTGCCTGGCTCTTAAAATTAATATAGACATCTTTTTCAATCACGGCAAGACTTAAGTCAAGAACAACCTTTGATGCAGAAGCCTTAATCTCACATCCCTCGAACTCCTCATCCTGTATCTCGATGACCTTAGACTCTGCAATTGCATTATACTTTTTAACTACGTCGTCAGCACTCTCTTTCTCTTCTTTTACATACTTTTCCTTTGTGTTCCTGTACTTGTCATATGCTACCTTACCTGCCACTGCAAGTGAACCAAGACCTATTACTGTCTTTAATAATGAACCCTTCTTTGCCATAATCATACCTCCTGTTTGCTGTTGTTTTGATATTATTTGTTTGTTTTTGAGAATATACATCCGCAGTAATTCTGTCTATACAGATTGTATTCAGATGATAACTCTACTGATCTCTTATATCCCTCTTTTTTCTTAAAATCCGATAGCAGATATGGAACTCCGTACTTCTTCCCGAGCTCATATCCAATAGAATTAAGCATTGCGCTGTTCTTAAGCGGACTTATGCTGAGAGTTGTCGTAAAATAATCAAATGTACCCATCCTGGCAGCAAGTTCCGCAGCTGCCTCAAGCCTCATCCTATAACAGATAAAACATCTGTCGCCTCCCTCAGGGCACTTTTCAAATCCCTTTACAGCTGCATAATATACATCAGGCTCATAATCACCTTCTATAAAGTTCACTTTGTTCTTCGCCGGAAACTCACTGATAAAACGCTTCTGCTCCTCAACACGTTTCGTGTATTCTTCCCGCTCGGATATATTGGGATTATAATAAAAAACCGTAATTGCAAAATACTGTGAAAGATATTCTATTACATAGCTGCTGCATGGCGCACAACAACTGTGCAGCAGAAGCTTTGGCACTATATCTTCAGCCGATATACAGCCTATCAATCTGTCAAGTTCCTTTGACAGATTACGCTTCTTTATTCCTTCATATGAATTATCTGCATTCATTGCGCATCCCTCCGGAGATTTCTGTGAGCAAATTCTCCTACAGGTACAGGTTTTCCAAAATAATACCCCTGAATGTAGTCAACACCAATCTGTGACAGTACCTCATACTGTTCTCTTGATTCAACGCCTTCTACACATATCTTAGTGCCTATCGTCTTGGAAAGTTCTACTATAAGCTTCACAAATGCCTTTGCGTAATCATCATCAACTATATCATCTATAAATGTCTTGTCCACCTTTATTATATCAAGTGGGAGCTGCTTTATGTAATTGAGCGATGAATATCCTGTTCCAAAATCATCAAGTGCAATCTTAGGACCAAGCCTTCGCAATCCCTTAACGATATTCATGACTCTCTCCATATCATTAATTGCAAATGATTCCGTTATCTCAAGGACAATGTTATGCGGATTAACGCCGGTTCTGTCAAGAATCTTCTTAACATTGTCAACAACGTCTTTTTGCATAAGCTGTACAACCGAAAGGTTAATATTAATCCTGAAATCAGGGAAACCATGCTCGTTCCAGTCCTTACACTGCCTGCACGCTTCCTCAAGTATAAAGTCACCTATTGATGTAATAAGTCCAAGATATTCCGCAAGGGGTATAAACTCTCCCGGTGCCATAAATCCGAGTGCCTTGCTGTTCCATCTTATAAGAGCTTCACATGATACGCATTCTCTCGTAACAGCATCCACTACAGGCTGGTAGAATACAATGAATTCGTCACATTCCGAAGCTACTGCCTGACGCATATTATTTTCAATATCAAGCTGCTTTATCGAGCCACTATCATTGCCGGCACTGTAATAAGCATATCGGTTCTTTCCGCCTTTCTTGGCCTCATACATTGCAATATCTGCTTTTTTGATAAGCTCATTAACATCGCTCCCATGTTCAGGAAAACGTGCAATACCCATACTCATTGTACAGTAATATTCCGTTCCCATAAGATACCACGATCTGTTGAACATATCAGAAATTATTCTTACCAACCTGTCAAGCTGGTCATATAATTGCGGTTCTATTATTATTACAAACTCATCGCCGCCCATTCTGTAGCAGTGTCCACGAAGCCCTGCTATCCCCTGGATTCCTGCTGCAACCTGCTGAAGAAGAACATCTCCATACTGATGTCCCAATCCGTCATTGATATGCTTGAAATTATCAAGATCAATGAACATTACAGCACCTGTAGTGCCATCCTTTACCGCATTCTTGATAACCTTGCGCAGGTCACTTTCACACTTCATTCTGTTATAAAGGCCTGTAAGAAAATCATTATGAGCCTGATATTCTATCTTCTGCTGATTCTTCTTTTTCTGCGTAATGTCAACTGCAGTACATATAATTACCGGACTGCCGTCAAGCCAGTTAAGCGGAGCAAATCTTACCTCGAACCAGAGGCCTGACTGTGCATCGTAATTCTCAACGGGTCTGATATCCTCCATAGGACATCCCTTATCGAAGAAATCCTGAATACATTCCTTCATTGTTCTGCGGACTTCATCTGCATTCTGTGCAATATCGTTCTCAAAAAGCACATTGCCATTCTCCTGACTGCAGACAATAATCCCGCTTCCTATATTACTCAATATCTCTCTTAACAATTCATACGAAGAAAGCAATGAGTTGTTAATTATCTTCTTCTGTGCAATGCTCTGAATAATCCTGGCCGTATCCTGTATAAACTGGAGTTTCCTGTCATCATATGCATGTTCTTCATTCTGCTCAAATATCACGAAATACATCGCAATCATGTCATTGATTACAATAGGAACAGTAACTATACAGCTTACATCAAGCTGCTCAAGAAGTTCCGACTGGACTCTGTCAGCTTCTGACTTCTGATACACTGTTGTCTCTTCCGTAAACAATACTCCCTGCATTCCTTCGAGTCTGACTTCAGGAGGCACATAATTGGAATTACCTGCAGAATCACATGCTATTACAGTACCTATCTTAGTCTGTGATGAATTAATCTGCATAAGTGCTACACATGTAGCCTCAAGATACTTCTGAGTCTCCTGCAGAATCTCATATACTACTTCCGTGAATGTTCCTTCCTTGTCAAGCCTGCTGACAATGTTAGTCATTGCAATATCGCGTACGCTGTCTTTTTCCACAACAAAATCTCCCCCGCACACTGGCATTACCGCCGCATATTTATCTGATTAATTATTTTTTTATTATACTCTATATTCTCCCTTTTTGGAACAGCTATATTACGATTTTATTATTATTTTATTGAGTAAAGCTGCAGCGTGTGTTATATTAATCAAAGATTATTTTTTAGCAGAAATGAGGATTTATATAATGGATATTATAAAATTTAATACCAGGCTAAAGGCTGATGGCAAAGAATACTCCCGGATTGTATACTGGAACCGTTTCTGGCGCAATAAGACTGAACTCATCCTTTCGTGCATTCCGGCCGCAGCATCGATTGTGCTCTTTGCCTGTGGATTCCGTTCATCATTTTTAATGATTGTTTATGTAATATTCTGTGCATATCCGTTTTTCATATTTTCACAGTGCAAAAGCAGCATCAGCTACCATCTGAAACACCGTGATGCATCAGAGAGTGCCCCATGTGAGATTACACTTATGCCAACAGGAATTCTCGCAGAGATAAAGGATTTTAACATATCCTACACCTACAACTGGGATGAATTTACCACAATATATGATAAGCTCGGATACTACATGATGTTTAACAAAGGCCGGATGATTGTCATGATACGCAAGGCTGACATTCCGGAAGAATTCAAAAAAACTTTTATTGATTACATATTCGAGCACGCTGACCAGAATAAATGCCTTATAAAGATAAAACGTTCATAATATAAAATACGCCCCCGGATTTCAGACCATACTACGCCTGTCACCCGGGGGATATTTTTAATGTTTTATTTCAGAGATAATCATCTGGAGCGTGCTGTTGCCATTGAATGTATTTATATCAGGATAATAAACAATTGAAATAATATCCCCTGTCTTCATATTATCTGCCTCTTCCTGCGTGACGTGGAACTTCACAGCCTCAAGTCTGCGTCCGTTGACAGTCTGAAGTATCATTTTGAGTACATTGCGGTTTTTTCCTATTATATTCTTTCTTACAACTGTAAGATTCTTATCTGCAAAAACAGGTTTGGGATTATCTTTACCAAACGGCTCAAGCAGCTGCAGCTGTTCTGTCACCTCTTCTGTCACATAGTCCAGCGGCATCGGCACATCTATCCATGTTACCGGTGTAAGTTCTTCATCGCTCATGTCCATTGAATTCACAAGGCATTCCCTGAACTCTTCAAATCTTTCGCTTCTTATGCTCATTCCCGCTGCCATATGATGTCCACCGAACTTCTCCAGCATATCCCTGAATCTGTTAACTCCTGCAAACATATCATAAGGCTCAATTGACCTTCCTGAACCTTTGTATATTCCGTGCTCGCCTATTGAATCCGTGAATATTATACACGGTCTGTAATATTTCTCTCTTACTCTTCCCGCTATAATACCGGCAACGCTCTCATGGCAGTTATCGAGATGCACAACTATAATCTGTGGTATATTGTTTCCATACTCACGCTCAACCGTATTGCACGCATTCTCGACTCCCCTTTCCGTCATATCCTTGCGTTCGTCATTAAGCAGCTTTAATTCAGCAGCAAGCGTCTGAGCCTGCTTTTCATCATCCGTCTCAAGAAGCCTTATCGCCTTAACCGCGCTGTCAAGCCTTCCGCTCGCATTAAGACACGGTCCGACAACAAATCCTATATGATATGCATTAAAATCAGCCTCTGCAACTCCACACACATCCATCAGTGTCTTAAGTCCGACATTTCTCGTTCCCGCATGAATATGCCGCAGTCCCTGCTTGACTATTGTCCTGTTCTCTCCCTGAAGACTTACTATATCCCCGACCGTGGCAATCGCTCCAAGTTCAAGCAGATACATCAGAAATTCACTGTCCTTGGGCTTCTGCCCAAGCAGATGTTGTATCATCTTCCATGCTACAAGCGCACCGCACAATTCTTTAAACGGATATCCGCAGTCTGACTGTTTGGGATCAACCACAACATCTGCAGGCGGGATGATATATTCTCTTGTTCCGTCTGCGTTCTCCCTGAATGGCACATCATGATGGTCTGTTACTATAATGGTTATACCATTTTCCTTTGCATATGCAATCGCATCATATGCTGCAATTCCGTTGTCACATGTTATAATCATGTCTATGCCGTCTGCAATCGCATTGCGTATCAGATTCTCATTTATTCCATATCCATCGGTTATTCTGTCCGGCACAACATAATCTGCGTCTGCTCCAGCCATTATAAGCCCTTTGTGGAGTATACATATCGAACATACCCCGTCTATATCATAATCACCTATTATTCTTATGCGTTTTCCGTCTGCTATTGCATTTTTTATAACAGCCACCGCTTCACTTATCCCTTTCATAAGCGCCGGATCATGCATGCTTTCAAGTCCACCGTACAGATATTCCTCATACTGCGAATCCTCCGTCACATCGCGATTTCTTATTATACGGGCAATCACCTGATTAATTCCGAATCTGGCTCCTATAGCTTTAAAATCCGCCTTTTTGGCATATACTTTCCATATACTCATATTATAAAAATAATGCCTGCGACACTATATAAGCCGCAGGCATATATCCTTTCAGATGTAAGATTAATCTTCGTTATTCTTCTTATCTTTCTTCTTTTTCTTTGAATTGCTGAGATTCTTTGCAGCTTCCGCCTCTGCTCTCTTCTCTTTTTCCGCTTCTCTTGCAGCAGACTTAGCCTGATGCTTTTCCTTGGCAGCTCTGAAAATAAGCCACATATTACCGGTAAGGAATACTGATGAGAATGCACCTGCAATAATACCAACCATAAGAGGAAGTGCAAACTCCCTGATTGTGGCAACGCCGAATATATACAATACAGCAAGCATTATAAATGTTGTAAGTGATGTATTAATTGATCTTGTAAGTGTATTAGTGATACTCTCATTAACAACCTGCTTATAATCCAGCTTACTCTTATCTGCTGCCGAATTAATCGTATCACGTACTCGGTCGAATATAACGATTGTTGAGTTAACTGAATATCCGACTATAGTAAGCATACATGCGATAAATGTTCCGCCGACTGAAAGTCTTGAGAATACATAGAATGTAAATACGATTGCAACATCATGCACAAGTGCAAGTACCGTACTTCTGGCAAAGCTGATATCCTTAAATCTGAACCATACATATATAAGAATACAGATAATTGCAAGCACAGTAGCTATAACTGCATCCTGCTTCATCTCTGAGCTGACTGTTGAACTGATGCTCTGGCTGTCAATATCTGAATCAGCCACACCAAACTTATTCTCAAGTGCTGTATTAAGAGCCTCTCTCTGTGCTAATGAAAGCTCATCTGTCTTAAATACTACCTGTGTGCTGTCTGTTACTTTCTGCTGCTGCACATTGGCAACTCCTGCAGCTTCCCTGATTACAGGGATTACATTGGCATCAATGTCAGCAAGTGACATTTCTTCTGCAAATGTAACTGTTGTAGAAGTACCACCTGCAAAATCAAGGCTGTAATTAAGTGCGCCCTTACCATTGGCTGTGAATACTATCATCACGATAATACAGATAGCAAGTATTACGCCCGGAATAGCGAATGTAGCCTTTCTCATGCTGACAAAGTCGAATATCTTCTTGTGTCTTACAGAACCATACAGCTTCTCTGACTTGCAGCCAAAGTTGTAAAGCAGACGTACTATCGTCTTAGAAATAACAAGTGCCGTAAACATCGAAAGCACAACACCGATTCCAAGAGTTACCGCAAATCCCTTAACTGAACCCGAACCTCTCAGATACAGAACAAGTGCTGCGATAATTGTTGTAACATTACCGTCAACTACGGCTGACATAGCTTTCTTGAAGCCCTGTTCGATTGCCGCATCAACGCTCTTGCCTGCACCGATTTCCTCTCTTATACGTGAGAAGATTACGACGTTGGCATCGACAGCCATACCGATTGACAATACAATACCTGCTATACCTGAAAGTGTAAGTGTTATCTCATATACGCTGAGTATAAATATATCAAGTGCTACATATATTACGAGTGCAAGACAGGCTGCAACGCCCGGTACTCTGTAGGCAATTATCATAAACAGGCAGAGTATTGCGAGTCCTATTGCTCCCGCAAGAAGGCTCGTCTGGATTGCTGTCTCTCCAAGCTTTGCACCTACTACCTGCGAACGCATCTCTTTAAGTTCAAGAGGCATTGCACCTATTCTTACATATGAAGCAAGAGTGTTAGCCTCATCATAAGATGACATACCGTCTATCTGTGCACTTCCGCCTGTAATTGCCTCATTAACTCTTGGTGCGCTTACGACCTTACCATCATATACTATATAAATAATCTTGCCTACGTTAGCTGATGTTGCATCTGCGAACTTCTGCTTACCTTCATCATTAAACTCAAGTGATACTACATACTTGCTTGTTGATGACTGGCTTGTGTCTGCTCCTGCTACTGCATTCTTAACGTCTGAACCCGTAAGAAGAGGTGTGCATTCTTCTCCGTTGCTGAACTTAGTATATCCGTCGCTGTCAAGGAACATAAGTGTTCCCGGCTGTCCAAGCTCTTCAAGAATTGCATTGGCATCCGTTACGTCAGGAATCTCAACAGTAATTCTGTTGCCACCCTCTTTGTATACTTCTGCTTCAGTACTGTAATTAGTAACACGCTGCTGCAGCTTGTATATTGTATCTGATACATCCTGATCACTTGGATTATCTTCCTGTATCTCATAAGTTATGCTGACACCGCCCGCAAGATCAAGTCCCTGCTTAATCTGTCCTATGCTGCCGTATCCGTCCTTCATTCCGAATATAGCAACATAACTCATTCCAAAGAGCAGTGCAAGAATGATTATCGAATAGATAATCTTCTTTTTTAAATTGTACCTCATATCAATCCTCCATGCCCATAATAAATTATTTGTCTGCAAGTGCTGCTTTTATCATAATCGCACACTCAACGCGCTTTCTCTGCATCTCACATCCAATATCATATGCATCATTGATATTGCCATGGAAATTATAAGAGTTGGCAGCGCAGCCGCCCGAGCAGAAAAACTTTGCAAAACATTTTTTGCATTTGTCTTTTGAATATACATTGCACGCCTTGAACTCATCTCTGATGTCTGTGCGTGTAATACCTTCGTCCACATTACCCATTATAAATTCTTCATTACCCACAAACTGGTGACATGGGTAAAAATCACCCCAAGGAGTAACTGCAAGATACTCACAGCCTGAGCCACATCCTGAAAGTCTCTTGGCTACACATGGGCCACCATCAAGGTCAATCATGAAGTGGAAGAAATTGAATCCATTACCCGCCTTCTTTCTCTTAACCAGCTCTGCTGCAAGTGCATCATATTCTTCAAATATCTTAGGAAGATCTTCCTCTCTTATTGCATAGTCATCTTCCGGTTTTGCAACTACCGGTTCAACCGAAATCTGCTCAAATCCCTCATCTGCGAGATGAAGAACATCCTTTGAAAAGTCGATATTATTATGTGTAAATGTACCGCGCACATAATAATTAGTCTGATTACGGCTCTCTGCAAACTTCTTGAACTTCGGCATAATTATATCATAGCTGCTGCCATGGTTATTGCGTGTAGGACGCATAAGGTCATTAATCTCCTTACGTCCGTCAATGCTTAAAACTACATTTGCCATCTCTTTGTTGGCAAATTCCATTATCTCATCATTAAGAAGTACTCCGTTAGTCGTAAGCGTAAATCTGAAGTTTTTATTATGCTCCTTCTCAATGCTTCTTCCATATTCAACAAGCTGTTTAACAACGTCAAAGTTCATCGTCGGCTCACCGCCGAAGAAATCAACCTCAAGGTTGCGCCTGCTTCCTGAATTGGCAACAAGGAAATCAAGAGCCTTCCTGCCAACCTCATATGACATCATGGCTCTGCGTCCGTGATATTCTCCTTCTTCTGCAAAGCAGTACTTACATGCAAGGTTACAGTCATGTGCTATATGCAGGCAGAGTGCCTTAACAACTGTTGGTCTGTCCTTAAAGCTGTCTATGTAAGGTTCATATATATCTCTTGTAAAAAGACGTCCCTGCTCTGTAAGCTCTTCAATCTCATCACATACTTCATATACATCATCCCTGCTGTACTTTGATGCAAACTTCTCAGCCAGACTGTCTTTATCAGTGCCTGTAAATCTGCCGTCGGCATCTTCATTCTTATTGTATTCCTCTATAACATCATAAACTATATCATCAACAACATGAACTGCTCCGCTGTTGACATCAAGTATTATGTTGTATCCGTTGTTCTTATACTGATGAATCATTACTTAATTACTCCAAATCTATCTATATCTACTATCTTTTCTTTAAAAATCATACAATCATAAACACACAACGAGAGAGTGCTTATATCCCAAACACTCTCTCGTCAGCAGTCCAATACTATGAGTATTAGTTGTTCTTATTCTCGCAGCTCTGGTTACCTACTGTACATGATGTCTTACATGCTGACTGGCATGATGTCTGGCACTCACCGCAGCCGCCCTTCTTCATAGTATCCTTAAGAACTCTGTCATTAATTGTCTTAATATGCTTCATAATAAACCTCCTGGAACTAAAATAGATTACATAGTCAAATGCATTATATCCGCATTAAACATCTTTTGCTATTGTACCATAGTACATATAAAAATTCAAAACATTTTTATTAAAGTTTCTCATAAAGTTTGCCATAAAAAACTTTTTTCAAATTTTTTGTAAAAAAGTGTTGACTTTCAAATACTCAAATGTTATTATAAGCAAGCGTTGTGGTTGGGATATCAACTGTGAGCTACGCGGAAGTGTCGGAATTGGCAGACGAGCAAGATTCAGGTTCTTGTGGGCGTTAAGCTCGTGTGGGTTCAAGTCCCATCTTCCGCATATCAATTGCGGATATCCACTATAGCATCATCTAATTTAATATGCGGAAGTGTCGGAATTGGCAGACGAGCAAGACTAAGGATCTTGTGGCTATTGCAGTCGTGTGGGTTCAAGTCCCATCTTCCGCATTCATCAAGAAGGAATGTTAAGTACATTCCTTTTTTGTTGCCACCAAAACAGGCACCGGCAAAGCAGTGCCTTGTTTTTATTTTTTTCTTACATCTCCACTATTTCATCAGCAATATTCAAAGTTGATTCCCTGTGCGAGACCATAATAATAGTCTTCCCGTCACTGCTCTCCCTGAGAGATTTTAATATTATTCCTTCATTAAGTGAATCCAGATTGCTTGTAGGCTCATCAAGAAGCATAAGCGGCGCATCATGAAGAAATGCCCTGGCAATCCCTAAACGTTGTCTCTCACCTCCGGACAGTGCTCCACCGAGTTCTCCGGTCTTTGAATCATAATTATCAGGCAGTGACATTATAAAATCATGCACAGATGCTTTCTTAGCTGCTTCCGTAATCTCCTCTCTGGATGCATCAGGCTTAGCTACAGCTATATTGGCAGCTATCGTATCGTTAAATATATATGTATCCTGAGTAACGAATGACTGATTATCCCTCAGGCTGTTTGTGTTAATGTTACGGACATCATTTCCTGATATATCTATGCTTCCCGACTTCACATCCCAGAATCTCATAATAAGCCTTAACAGCGTGGATTTTCCGCATCCGCTTGCTCCGTGTATCCCAATCATCCGTCCGGGCTGAAAACTTACAGAAAAGTTCCTGAGTATATCCCTGTCATCATAAGCAAATGTCACATCATTGCACGACACACCTCCGAATCCGGCAATATCACATCCGTCAGTAATCTCTTCCGTCTCCGGACTCTCCTCAAGCAGCGACAGGACTCTCTCCCCGCTCGCAAGCGTATGATGAAGATTATTAGACAGATTGGCAAGTGCAACTACCGGTCCGAATGAACTTATCATTGCAGCTGTACACACCAGTACCTCCTCTCTGCCAATAGCATGAGCAGCACTGCCAACAGCATGTGATGCGGCGGCATCAGACATAAGAAACAGCATTGCAAATGATGCAAGCAGCACCGCTGCATTAGTCACAGACCTCTGCCTCCCCTCAATATTACTGAGTTTTTTCTGCAGACCGGCAAGACGTAATGCCCTGTTATCCATCTCTTCCCTGCGCTTTTTCTCACAGCCATACTGTATTGTTTCATCAAGTCCACGGAGTGAATCCAGAACATAGCTGTTCAGTTCACCAAAATCATTGCGAAACTGCATACCAGTGTCAGCTCCTGCCCTGCCAAACAGAAGTGGAAGGACTGCGCCAACAATAATATAGGCACACATTGCAAGAATCCCTGCCGGCATATATATATTGGCAATATAAGCTGTCATAATTATTGATGTGATAACTGCTATTGCTATCGGAGATATAGTATGTGCATAGAATACCTCAAGCAGCTCTATATCTGTTGTTATTATTGATATAAGGTTGCCACGGTCTCTCCCCTCAAGTTTGGCGGGACACAGTTTTCTCAATACTGCAAATACCTTATGTCGTATTATTGCAAGAAGCTTGAATGCAATAAAATGATTACAGTACTGTTCTGCATAATGAAGCAAACCACGCATAACCGCAATAACTATCATTAATATAAAAATATGTACTGACGCTCCATAGGCAAGTACTCCTGCCGCCAGAACCGTTATGAATATTGCACAAAGATATCCTGCCACGCCAAGTATGACCGCCATGAGCATTATGTGAAGCAGTGGCTTAACAAGCACTATAAGACTGGCCATTATTGATATTGCACTTTTCTGTCTTACATTTGATTTATTCATAATACTGCCTCCTCTTTATATTTTTCAAGCTTCATCTGATTTTCATACATATCGGCATAAGCTTTTTTATTGGCAATCAGTTCATCATGTGTTCCACTCTCAACTATGATGCCGTCTTTAAGCATATATATATCATCCGAATTAACGACATTGGCAAGCCTGTGGCTAATCAGCAATACTGACTTTGTCTTTGCCAATTCTCTTATGACTGACATTATCATCTCTTCACTTTCTATATCTATGTTAGATGTCGCCTCATCAAATATATATACTCCTGAATCCTTAAGAAGTGCCCTTGCCATCGCAAGTCTCTGTTTCTGTCCTCCCGAGAGATTACTTGCACGCTCATTAAGCTGCATATCCAATCCTCCCTCTGACTCTACAAAATCTGCCAGATTAACTCTTTTTAACGCAGCTGTCATCATATCATCAGATGCCATAGGACTGCCCATCATTAGGTTATCCCTTACAGTTCCCTTAAACAGATAACTGTCATGGCTTACCAGAGTAATATTCTTCATTATATCTATATCACTGATGTTTCGTATATCCTGGCCGTTAACAGTAACGCTGCCCTTCCAGCCTGTAACTCTCTTCATAAGAATTCCGGCAATCGTGCTCTTTCCACATCCCGATTCACCAACAAGTGATACAAAACTGCCGTTTTTCAGTTCAAATGATATATTCTCCAGCACATTTCTCTCACCATCATATGAAAATGACAGATTACTTATATCTATTTCTATTCCTTCATCCGCCCCGTTAATCACTGCCGTCTCCGAATTATCATCCTCATGCATATCGAGCAGTTCAAATATCCTGTCACTTGCAGCCATTCCATTCATTGCTATATGGAAGAATGAACCAAGCAGTCTCAACGGAAGAAAGAATTCCGCTGCAAGAAAAACTATCATTACAGCTCCGGCCGCATCTATATTACCGGCATAATATTCACTCACTGCAACAACCATTCCTGTTGCCGCTCCTCCGTAAGCCATAATATCCATTACGCTTGTGGAATTAAGCTGCATCGTTAGTACCTTCATTGTTACATTTCTAAAGCGCTGTGCTTCTTCATCCATCTGCCCGGCTTTCATCTCATCCGCCTTATATATCTTAAGTGTTGTAAGCCCCTGAAGATTTTCAAGAAAACTGTCTCCAAGTTCCGTATATATTCCCCAATACTTATTGAGCAGTTTTTTTGCAAATTTCTGTACCGCCACTATGGATACAGGTATCAGCGGAACGCATATAAGAAGCACTGCCGCCGCCTTAACACTTACAAATGCAAGCACTGCAAAAAGCGTAACCGGTGCAAGCAGACTATAAAAAAGCTGTGGAATATACTTTCCAAAGTATGTTTCAAGCTGTTCAACACCTTCCGTTGCAAGCTGTACGACCTGCGATGTTGCAATCTGCTCATTATACGAGCTTCCAAGCCTTAAAAGTTTGTCAAACATCTTCTCCCTGAGCACTCTTTTCACATCGACGCTCGCTCTGTATGAAGCCATAGACGCGAGCCTGTCACTTACGAATCTTACTGCCAGTGCTGCCAAAAGCTTAACCACGTCCATATAGTTTAAAGGAGCGGGCAGCTTTGCTATAATATTTGCAATTATGTACACTATTATTATCTGGCTTATGAGCGCTGCCCATTGCCAGAATATGTTATACACTATGTATTTTTTAGAGTCTGCAAGCAGCTTTATCAGCTTTGTCTTTATCATAATCAGGTCTTTCCCTTCTTATCTTTCTTTTTCTCAAGCCGTGAACTTACAACATGCCACACCGCCATGAACGGATGATAAAGCAGCATTCTCGGTCCGGAGAATTTCATAACCTTCTTAATCCGCTCTCTCATCTCCGGCTTATAGCAGTGTACTGTACAGTTAGAGCAAAATGTCTTTTTCTCCATAAAAGGACACATTCTGCTTCTCTGTGCCGCATATTCATACAAAGCACTGCATTCATCACACAATTTTCCACCTATGCCGTCCGTATTATGACTCATGTCATGGCTTGCGCCATTCTTCATTCCGTAATCAGTGTTATGGTTCTTCCTGCAATACAGCGCAATCATCTGCCCAACTACCTTCTGCTCCCTGAGTCTCTTTTTCTCAGTCTTATAATTCATATCAGTCCCCGACAAATGTTGATTCCCCGCTTTCTCTTATAGTCTTCACTCTGAAAACAAAATATAATATATGACATACCCACACGATAAACAGAATAACTCTCGCAGCCGGAACACTTTCCATCATAATAAATCCTATTCCCATTACTATTGAAGACGTTGTAAGAAGGCTCACCTTCGTTTTCACAGTCATTGCCCTGTTTTTCGCATATGAATCCAGATACTTCCTGTATAACCGTGTTCCTGTAAACCAATCATGTAATCTTAATAATAGTCATCAAAAACTCCATTCTGCAGGCCGCCTGCCTGAAATAATATGTATGCACACACAAGCACATAAAAAGCCCTGATTAGTTGCACTAAATTCAAATTAGTTCAACCTAATCAGAGCTAAATAATACCATATCTTCTTAAATTATTGCAAGTACCAATTATTGCATATATTGCTACATATAATTATCACATAAGTGGTGCAAAGATTCTTAAGACTCTTCCGATAAGCATTCCAATCTTAGAGTACTCGTTGCATGTCTTTACAGTTATCTGCTGGCACTTAGCAAGAGTGTCCTGAAAATCTTTTTCTATATCACTGATAACCGGTGTATTGTACATATATACTGCACATTCATAATGCAGATACATACTTCTGTAGTCAAGATTAAATGAGCCGACAACTCCTCGTATATCGTCACTCACAAACTGCTTGGCATGCACAAACCCCGGCGTATATTCGTATATCTTAACGCCATATTCTATAAGTTCTTTATAATATGTTCTTGCAAGCAGATAAGCATACTTCTTATCCGGGATATGCGGCATGATAATTATTGTCTCCACATCTCTCTCTGCAGAATATCTAAGAGCTGCCACCATCTCATCATCAAGTATAAGATATGGTGTCATTATATGAACATATCTGTGTGCCCGGTTAAGTATGTCGATATATACATTCTTTCCAATGTCTTCTCTATTATATGGTCCGTCACCAAATGGAATTACAATGCCCTGATTGCCCTTTATCTCAGGATTGTCAATAAGATACTTTGAGTAATGTCTTTCCATGTGCTGCTCACTGACATTCCACAATTGCAGAAACATAAGCGTCATACTCTTTACAGCGTCGCCTTTAATCATAACGCCCGTGTCTTTCCAATGTCCGAACCTCTCTATGTGATTAATGTATTCATCCGCCAGATTAACCCCACCGGTAAATGCCGTCCTGCCATCTATCACAACTATCTTACGGTGATCCCTGTTATTGTGATACGTCGAGAGTACCGGAACTATAGGTGCAAACATCCTGCACTTAATTCCGTACTCTTCAAGCTGCTTCGGATATGAATATGGCAGGAGAACAAAACTGCACATTCCATCATACATAAGGCGGACTTCAACGCCTTCACTGACTTTTCGCTTGAGAATATCAAGTATCGAATCCCACATATATCCTTTGGCAATTATGAAATATTCCAAAAATATAAACTTCTCTGCCTTCTCTAATTCTCTTACAAGGCTCACATACATGTCATCTCCAAGCGGATAGTATTCTATCCCGCTCTCCGTATATGCTGAATAGTTTCCGGAATTATACAGATAGTTAGCAATACCTACTTCCCCAAGATCATTATTAACCTCAACAGAATCAGCACCTATGCTTTTTTCCTGATATTGCTTTATGTCAGCATCAATCAAATTAAGCTTTCCTTTTATCATCTTAATGGAATATTGATTGCGGCAGTAAAGATAGAATAACGCGCCAAATACCGGAAATGCCAATACAGGAATTATCCATGCAATTTTAAATCCGGCATTCTCGTCATTATTGATTATACATACCAGGGTGACGAACGATATTGCAGTTATAACTCCCTGATAGTATATTATCTTATTTGCAAGAAATGCATATGCACAAAACAGCATTGCCACCTGCATAAGAATCAGAAGTACGACAATTGTTGTTCTTCCGAACACAATCCTGAATAGGCCTCTTTTCTTTTTGTTATTTGCGTTGTTCTTCATTATTAATCCTTTCATTGAGATCATTGAGATAAACCCATCTGTCCATCATGTCTGAGAGCTTTTGTTCATATTCCGTTTTTTGTGACATAAGCTCGCTAAGCTTTGAATATTGTGTAGCTGATTTTTCTATCTGCATATCTATATCCGCTATCTTCTGTTCAAGATTAGCTATATCATCATCTATAGTCTCGAATTCTTTCTGCTCCGCAAATGTGAACTTAAGCTTTTTCTCATGCTCCCTGTTCCTTACCGATGCCGGCTTTCCGTCCTGTGCAGCTGCCTGTCTGGCAACAGCCGCACCTGCTGACTGGTGTGATTTTTCATAGTAATCGCTGAATCCGCCTTCATACTGTTTAATCACTCCACCGTCCTCAAAAGCGAATATACGGTCCACAACCCTGTCAAGGAAATATCTGTCATGTGATACTGTTATTACTATTCCTGCAAACTTATCAAGGTAGTCTTCAAGTATCTCAAGTGTCTCAATATCAAGGTCATTAGTAGGCTCATCCAGAATAAGCACATTCGGTGACTCCATAAGTACGGACAGGAGATACAATCTTCTCTTCTCTCCGCCTGACAGCTTGGTTATCGGTGTCCATTGCATCTTCATGTTGAAAAGAAACTTCTCACACATCTGTGATGCCGTAATCCTTCCATCAGCAGTGATTACATATTCTCCAATTGCCTTAACATAATCGAGCACTGTAAGTGACTCATCTTCAAACTTATTCTCCTGCATGAAAAATCCGATTTTGACAGTTGGTCCGATTTCAACATAGCCGCTGTCCGGCTCCATAATTCCGGTAATAATCTTCATAAGCGTCGACTTACCACAGCCATTATTGCCTATGAAACCTATCCTGTCATCACGCAGGAATATATATGTGAAGTTATCTATTATCTTCTTTGCACCAAACGACTTGGATATGCTGTTAAGCTCTATCGTCTTCCTGCCAAGCCTTGTATATACCGAACCAAGTTCAAGTGACTGCTTATCAAACGACTGCCGTGCCTGCCTTGAAGCTTCTTTCATATCCTCATATCTGTCAATTCTTGCCTGCTGCTTGGTTGAACGTGCCTGACATCCACGCTGGATCCAGGCAAGCTCTTTACGTAGCATATTCTGTCTTTTCTGTTCTGTTGCATTGGCCATCTCTTCGCGCTCACTCTTAAGCTTAAGAAAGCCCGAATAATTCTCTGCATATGAATACAGACTGCCTCCGTCAACCTCTATTATCCTGTTCGTTACATTATCAAGGAAATATCTGTCATGTGTAACCATCAGGAGCTGTCCACGGAATCTGCGTATATAATCCTCCAGCCATATTACCATATCATTATCGAGGTGGTTCGTCGGCTCATCCAGTATAAGAAGACCTGATGGTCTTATAAGTGCTCTTGCCAATGCTATTCTTTTTTTCTGTCCGCCGGACATCTTACTGATATCAGCTTCATAATCATCTATCCCTAACTTTGTAAGAATAGTCTTAGCTTCCCCGGCTATTGAATCGTAATTTTCGAGCTCGTGCTCCGAGCCTCCGGAATTATAGCTTGTCGCAATATCCAACGCACCACCGACAACATAATCTATTATCCTTTCATCCTTAGAAAACACAGGTGTCTGAGGCAGATATGAGATTGTTACGTCATTGCCCTTTACAATCTTACCTGAATCTGCCTCCTCCAAACCTGCTACTATCTTGAGGAGCGTCGACTTACCGCAGCCATTAACTCCCACAACGCCAATCTTATCGCCTTCATTTATACCAAGAGTGACATTGTCAAGCAACGTCCTTTCACCATAAACCTTCGTTATCTTCTCAAGATTCAATATACTCATTAATCCACTGCCTTCCTGCTCATCTATGTAATATTGTTATTATACTATTTTTTAGCAGTGACAACAAGTTCTACTCTACATCCGTAATCTGAAAAGATGCTGAACCCCATCTCGAACTGCCGGATCGTATCCATACAGATGTTGTTATCGTTGACATTCCGCTGCAGTCAAATACTCCTTCATAAGTTCTTCCTCCGTATATGCGGTTATCATCTTCATCATATTCGTCAAACACGCACTGACTTTGATTATTAATTGTGAGGCTTGCTTTACCGAACGATTCATCATTATCATTCTCTCCGTAGCTGGAGCTGAATCTGTAATATATTCTACTGAATCCGTCAACATTATACGTTATATCATTACTGTCTTCCTGATAAGGAGTACTGCATATATTATCTATCGTGTACTTAAGGAAACTTTGTTTTTTTTCAGCCGTCAGTCCTGCCTTAACTCCGGCATCATATGCAGCTGACGAATCTATAAGTCCTCCTTTGTAATAGCCTTCCGGGATTCTCATAACCTCTCCGGCAGACGGTTTCCAGTTAAGCATTCCTCTGTCAGGCATACTTCCCGTCTGATTAATTCCTCCCAGCGATGTGAACGTAACTCCTGCAAGTACCTGTGAAGGAGAAGCATTCCCCTTTTTAGCGCTGTCAACGCCAGCCTTATAGTTGTCTCCTGATGTATTAATTACAGAATCTGCATCCGCAAGCCCCTTGTCATAATTAATTTTGGCAAGTTTACTGATATTACCCGCCATAACACCAAATGATGCATTAATCTCTGTCTTTATGCCAGTTCCGGCTGCCGGTGCAGTTATTGCATCCGCTATGACTCTCTTACCGTCACTGGCATACTGAAAAACCTCATTAAGTGCTCCAACAACAGTTTTCTGTGATGTTACAAGCTTTGTTGTATCTCCTATGTTATCCTGCATACTCTTCATAAGTTCTGCAAGCTTCTTATCAGATTCTGAAGATGACTTATCAAGTTCCGCTATTATTCCGTCTATTCTCTTGTTAAGCTCCTTATTCTGCCTGTCAAGCTGTACCTGTGCTTCTGACGATATATTATCAAGTTTCTTATCCATACTGTTCATGCTATCTGACACATTATCAATATTCTTCTGCAGGTCTTCCTTCGCTTTCTCAACATCCTTTGTCATATTATCCCGTAATTCCTCATGCTTTTTCTGTGCCTCTTCCACTGCTGCCTCAAATCTCGCCGTAACACTCTTATCGAGTTCGTTATACATATCATTAATTCTGCCGATATTATTTTCCTGACTCTTAACCTCCTCAGCCAGCTTAGCAATAGCCGAATTATTTTCCTGATTGGCTTTTTCTATTACCTCATTTATTGAAACACCAAATCTGTCAAATTCCGCTCTTGAAAGCTTATCATTTTCAAGCGCTTCACACACGTTTCTCAGGTTCTCCACAGCCTGTGCATTCTGCAGAAGCATTGTTCCGTGACTGTCAGATACTGCCGAAAGTTCTTCTATAAGCTGCATTGTACTGTCTTTCAACGCAGCTATGTTCTCTTCATTATCCTGCCTTATCACATCCAGCCGTATGTCTGATGCATCCTGACGCTGTGATAATGCATCAAGCCCATCCCTGGCTGATGATATGTCATCGCTGAGCCTGCCTCCAAGTGATGACATATCTCCATCAATTTTCCCTTCCAGTGATGCCATGTCATTATCGACACGTCTTCCCATATAATCAATATCCGATCCAAGCTCGTCCAGCTTTGAATTGCAGAAATCTATCATGCTTCCGATGCTTCTTGTAATCTGCTCCTGCCATCCGTTAAGCAATACGTTAAGCTCCTCATGCCCAAGTATTTGTTTCTGTGACGGCGGCATCTGTATCTGGTCTTTCAGTTCATCTGTTATTCTTCTCACATCCTCATCACTCAGTTGTATCCGATAGCTGCCGTTACCGGTTATATTGCTTATTACCTCCCTGATTATGTCACTGCTGCCTGATATATATTCTTTCGATACTATAAGGCGCCCCTCCTGACCTGACATCGCACTCTCAAGTGCCTCCCGCACAAGTGCTGATACATTGGCATCGGATAACCTGTCACCGTCATACAGCCGCTCCCTGTTATTCTCAATATACTCCATCATAATGCCTGCAATCCGCTCCACATCTGCCGAATCGAGCATTATCCTCCACTTTGCAGGGACGCTGCTGTCCCTTATAACTGCATACAGCCCATCAGGAACAGTCTGCCCCTGATTCTCAAGCTCTGCCGCCAATGCATCATACAGCAGCTTAATCTGCCTGTCCCCAAATACATCTGACAGAACCGCCATATCTTCAACCTTCACACCATTCTCGAGCACCGCTATGCATCTCTGCCGCAGCATATCCTTAATATCCTCAAATTCTGTCCTTACATGCAGACTGCCCTGCTCATGTACCTCCCCTGTCCGGTCACTGTCCGTGCCGTCATATCCCTGCGCCCCCAATGCATTGCCCGGCCGCATAATCTGCACCATCATTGCAACAACCATCACTGTTACCGCAGCTGCCCACACAACAGCAAACTTTTTAGAAATTTTTTTCATAAAAATACCCCCTCTGTTATAATTGGTGAGTGCAATTATATCAGAGAGGGCTGCACATTTTCAATTAACAAACTAACTCAAAATTTGTGCTTATAATAACTCAAAATTTGTTAAAGCATTCCAAAATTTCTGTATACAGACATGAATTATCATCCTGGCATACAATTATTGTATATCATCTGCCTGCGAATTCATAAGCTGGGCAAGAATAGTTCCTGTCTCTTCATCCTGAGTAATATCATATACAATGGCAAAGCAGTCTCTCGCCCTGTCATAATCCTTACTTTCCAGCATCAGATTGCCAACGCGGTATATTATTCCAATTGTATCCGCATCAGGTCCAAGCTTCACATCATTCTCTTCAAGAATCTGCTGCAGTTCTTTTATCTCATACTTAGGAGCAGGTGCATTAAGTGCTGATTCTATGAACTGAAGTGCACTGTCTGCTGCTTCACTGCTAAAATAAATATTGCTGTACACATACAGTGCCCTAGCTGTTTCAGGCTTGTATTTGTCAAGATAATACCGCCCCATATTACGGTAATACCTAGCCATTGTCGCTCTTGTGCAGCAATATCTGTAAGCATTCTCTGTCGCCTGCCTATACTCTTCATCATGATTGCCCATAAGGATATACACTTCAGCAAGCTGAAGATGCGATTCAAGGTCAACAGGATTCCATTCCAGCGCAGTATTGCAGGCATCCAGTGCCTTCCCATATTCTCCTGTTGCACATAGCAGCTGTGCATACGTTCTGTAATACTCGTTATACATCACATCGGTACATTTTATATTCCTGTCCGTCTTAAAATAGTATGAATACTCATAAAGCTCCATTATATGATTAAGACTGAGATATATATTCTTATCATCATTTACATATCTTCCTTCAACTGAAGCAATAAGTTCTTCAATCATTGTTCTGGCCTTAGCAGTATCATTGCATTTTATCATGTCCAATACAGCCTGATATGTAGTCTCAAAATTATCGTGAAGGTCTTTCAGTCTGTCACCTACCTGCTCTTTCTGGTCATCGGGCAGTATCTCATACATCATTGATGCTATTTCTCTTAAAATATCCGCAGACTCCTCATCCTCCTTATACTTTTCACTGCAGTCATACAGATACTGCATATCTTTTTCGTAATCTCCCGTAATCTGTCCTCTTATATGTGAGACTATATACTGTGTGTATTCTGTCATATCTAAACTTCTCCTGCTTCTTCTCTTATTTTTTTCTGAAGATTCTTCATCTCCTTCTCATATCCCATATCTGTAGGGTTATAGAATTTCGTCCCCTTAAGTTCGTCCGGAAGGTACTGCTGGTCAACATAATGATTAGGATAATCATGTGCATACCTGTAACCTTCACCATGCCCAAGCTTCGCAGCCCCCTTATAATGCGCATCCCTGAGATGCGTTGGAATAGCTGCTGTTTTTTCGTTCCTAACCCTGTCAAGTGCAGCATCAACAGCCATATACGCAGCGTTACTCTTAGGCGCACACGCAATATAAGTAACTGCCTGTGCAAGAACTATTCTCGCTTCCGGCATTCCAAGTCTCTCAACAGCCTGTGATGCAGCCACAGCAACTTCTAATGCACGCGGATCCGCATTTCCAACATCCTCACTTGCACATATCATTATTCTTCTGGCAATAAATGCAACATCCTCGCCTGCATAAAGCATCCTTGCAAGATAATACACTGCCGCATCCGGATCCGAGCCTCTCATGCTCTTAATAAATGCCGATATCGTATCATAATGGTTGTCACCCGTCTTGTCATACTTAAGCACACGTTTCTGAATACAATCTGATGCTACATCAATCGTAATATGTATGTGACCATCCTCTGACGGTGATGTTGTAAGTACGGCAAGCTCCACTGCGTTAAGTGCATTTCGTGCATCACCATTGGCACAGTCGGCAAGAAATTCCGACGCATCATCATCTATCAGTGCTCCATACGCACCCATACCTTTTTTGTCATCTGATATTGCCCTTTTTATGAGCTTGAGAATATCATCTTTTTCAAGAGGCCTCAATTCAAATACTGCCGACCTGGATATAAGAGCCTGATTGACCTCAAAATACGGATTCTCTGTTGTTGCACCTATAAGAATGATTGTACCGTCCTCGACAAACGGAAGCAGATAATCCTGCTGTCCCTTGTTAAAGCGGTGAATCTCATCCACAAAAAGTATTGTCTTTCTTCCATACATTCCAATGTTATCTTTTGCTTTTGCAACAACATCTTCCATATCCTTCTTGCCTGCAACTGTAGCGTTAATCTGGCAGAAATCAGCACTTGTAGTATTGGCAATAACTTTTGCCAGCGTTGTCTTACCAGTTCCGGGAGGACCATAGAATATAATTGAACTTATCTTGTCGGCCTTGATTGCTCTGTAGAGCAGCCTATCCTTTCCGATTATGTGCTGCTGTCCCACAACCTCCTCCAGGGTCTCGGGACGCATGCGCGATGCAAGCGGTGATTCCTTTTCCATCGTATTTTCACGCATATATTGAAACAGATCCATTAGTTCCTCCATTCATCAGTCATTCGCTCTTTAATGACTTTTTCTATGTGAAAGTGCATCATAAAGCATATCCATCTCATCCATGCAGATGCAGTGTTCAAACAGGTTATTCTTAACATTATTATAACATTCGTCAAAATCAATCCACATAACCGATTGTACTTCCTCCGGCTGCAGCCTGAATTCAACTGCTTCCGGGCCACGTTCAAGAAGATAGACATTGCTTATCTCATGATTAAGAAATGGCTGTCCGTAGAATTCAGCCCTGTTAAACGCATCATGAACCCCGATGAACTCAAGCTCTTCTTCCGAAGCGTCAATTCCAAGTTCTTCCTTAAGTTCCCTTATCGCTGATTCAATGTATCCCTGACCGAATGGTATATGTCCGGCTGACGATATATCATAGCAGTCAGGGAATGAATCCTTGTTATGGCTGCGCTTCTGCAGCAGAATATCGTACCCTGTTTTACCAATATTATCAGCTCTTATAATCCATACATGAGATGTTGCATGTGCGTCACCGTCACGGTGGACAAGCCGCCTTGTTTTAGCCCTGCCTGTAGGTCTCCCATTATTATCAAGTATCTCGAGCATCTCTTCGGATGATATATTTTCCTGCATATTAATCCCCATTCCATTCCGTTATCTAACGATTAGATTTTATACCCGGTACATTAATTTAGCAACATTTTCATCATTGTACTTCTTATACAATCTCCCAATCCCGCTTTTTCTACTGTATCTGCCGCTACAATATCAATAGTTCCAAGTATATTGCCATCCAGCTCGTATACCATCTGTCCGACCACGTCCCCCTCATACACCGGTGCTTCAAGCCCGTCTGCATATTCCTCCGTACACTTAATTCTGCCTGTATCAGTATCTTCCGTAAATACATAGACAAATTCATTATTCTTACGGCATTTTACCGAATCAGATTTTCCTCCGTGTACAACCATCTTTTCCTGACTTAACCATGCATTGTCTCTGTAAATGTCTACAACACCATATCCATAATTAAGCAGGCTTATCGCATCCTTAAAACGTGTCTTACTGTTAGGAGCTGCCATTACGACAGCGATGAGCTCTATCCCATCCTTTTCAGCAGTAGCTGAAAGACAGCATTTTGCAAGACCGGTTGAGCCGGTCTTAAGACCTGTTGCCCATTCATACTGCTTAATCAGCTTATTAGTATTGGACAGCCCGAACTCTGACTCTCCGCGTCTTGTGCTGTGCGTTATGGTATCCATCCATATTCCGGAATACTCATGTATCTGCGGATACCTTGTAATCAGTTCTCTTGACATTATGGCTACATCCCTCGCAGTCATCATATGTCCGTCAGTATCAAGCCCGCAGCAGTTAACAAAATGCGTACCGCTCATGCCAAGTCCCTGTGCACGTTCATTCATCTTATCAACAAATGTCTGCTCGCTCCCCCATATATGCTCTGCCATTGCTACCGATGCATCATTGGCACTCGCTACAGATATGCATTTTATCATGGTGTTGACGGTCTGTTTTTCTCCCGCCTCCAAAAATACCTGGCTTCCACCCATTGAGGCAGCATGCTCAGATACTGTTACATTCTCATCAAGCGTTATCTTATTCTCGCTTAAAGCATCAAATATAAGAATAAGCGTCATTATCTTAGTTATGCTTGCAGGATGAAGTGTTTCATCCGCATTTTTTTCGTATACCGTCTTGCCGGTTGATGCCTCCATCAGTATCACGGATGGTGACTCAACATCCGGCTCTGCTGCATTCACCCGATACATACATATGCTCTGCACCGGCACTGCCGCAAGCACTGCCACTATTACAGTCAGCAATATTCCCGCAATTCTTCTTTGTAACATAAAAGACTCCCTATACATACTAATACATTGTAGTATCGGAAGTCTTACATTATTACAAATATTTCAGCGGGTTCTTATTCTTCCCGTCCATATATCAGCTATACCACCTGTCTCCATCTGTACATTGCCGCCTGTGGATATTCTTGATAATGTACCGTCATGCAGACAGTATATCCTGTTCTTATACTCCATGCAGTAGATTACTGCGCCCTGTTTTACACCGTCTTTCAGCTTAATCTGCTTAGAAGATCCATCACAATAACAAAGCGATGACTGTGATATATACCAGAAGCCGTCATTGCCGTACGCAGTATACTGAATTCCCGACTTTGTAATCCCTGAAGTAACAGTTACGCCTGAAACGCTTATATCGGCTGCTTTACCTGCATTCTTAATTAATACAAGTTCATCTGACTTATTAACATAATACAAGCAATCAGCATCTGAAGAATAATATACAGACGATGAAGCAAGTTCCGATACAATCTCTGTCTTGCGGATATTGTCATCCGGCTGGCCTGACACTGTTTCGTCTGTTATACCTGTTATTCTTGACAGCCTGCCTCCTCCTGCCGTGTAAGCACAGCCTGATTTGGCTATATATACAAGGCTGTCCGTCTGTGAAGCCGATGTAAACAGATATATTCCATCAGGATTCTTTTTATCAGACAGGTCAAGATAAATATATTCTCCGTCCTGAGTAACATATACAAATGCAGATTCCGTCTGAATCATCCCATTAACATTGGCATACATATACGTCTTCTGCCGTGTATATATTTTTTTTACATTTCTGGCAATTCTTACAGCTGTGCTGTCTTTATACTTTGTACGATAGAGTGTTCCATCCGAATCAGTCCATATTACATTGTCCGCAGCAACGGCATATTCATCCATATCGGACGAAAGCGTGAGGTTCTTTTGTTCATCAATATAATAACATCCAAGTATCTCAGCTCCTACTGCACCTTCATTAAGATAATGCGTATCGGTATATACAAGCATGCCGTCATCTGTCACCATCGCAATGGTCTTTTTGTCAGTGCTGCTCTTGACTGATACATATCCGCCGTTCTTCTTCCAGCATATTAGCGTATATGTACCGGTGCTGATTGCATTGCCGTTAACAGCTGTACTGTTGCTCTCTCCAATATACCCTGCATCATCGTTACCATCAACTGCTGCGCTTTCATTATTGCCGCCGTTATTCTCAGTGTACATCACAGCTGCATAATATCTGCCATTGGAAGAAACCATTGTCCCGGTTATAGCCTGCCTGTCGATATCTCCGACAATATTATATGAATATGCACATGATCTGTCATAATTAAAAATGACATCATCAGTGCTGCATATAATGTTATTTTTATCCATTCCCTTATAGATGCTGCTGCCATCACTTACATAAAATATATTTTTACCGGAAGCCGTCACAGCATTTATAAGTACAATAATCACAATGGCAGCAGCTATTACCGCTCCTGCCATTGCTAATATTCTGCGATTCCTGGAAGCAAATCCGGCAGCTCTGCCTGCATTGGAAGATACAAGCTGACTGTAATCCGTGTCCGCAATCTTCTTTGCTACACGCCTCACATCATCCCTGTTCTTCTGCTTCTTCTGCTCTTCGCTGTTTTTCTGCTTCTCGCGTTCTTCCCACTCCCTGCGCCTGCGCTCATAATCCGAGGCATTAACAAGGATTGCCGGGGAATTACACTTAGGGCACGTCGTACCCTCAAACTCATTACCACATTTTGGACAAATCATCTGACCACCCTGTTAGAATTAGAATGTAAACTTATCTTCAAAATATGCCTTAAGATCCTCTATCTTGATTCTCTCCTGCTGCATTGTATCTCTGTCACGTACTGTAACAGCTCCGTCTGTCTCAGAATCAAAATCATATGTTATACAGAATGGTGTACCAATCTCATCCTGCCTTCTGTATCTCTTACCGATATTGCCACGATCATCAAACTCACAGTTATACTTCTTGGAAAGCTCTGCATAAATCTTCTCAGCGCCTTCATTGAGCTTCTTTGAAAGAGGAAGGATACCAATCTTAACAGGTGCAAGTGCCGGATGGAAATGCAGAACCGTTCTTACATCTCCCTCGCCAATCTCCTCCTCATCATATGCTGAGCAGAGGAATGCAAGTGTTACACGGTCTGCGCCAAGTGACGGCTCAATAACATAAGGAATGTACTTTTCCTTAGACTCATCATCAAAGTAAGACATATCCTCACCGGATACGTTCTGGTGCTGTGTAAGGTCATAATCTGTGCGGTCTGCAATACCCCAGAGCTCGCCCCATCCGAATGGGAAGAGGAATTCGATATCCGTTGTACCCTTGCTGTAGAAGCAGAGTTCTTCAGGTGAATGATCTCTTGCTCTCATCTCGTCATCCTTCATTCCGAGAGACTTAAGCCAGTTGATGCAGTATGATCTCCAGTAATTGAACCATTCAAGGTCTGTTCCAGGCTTACAGAAGAATTCAAGCTCCATCTGCTCAAACTCGCGTGTACGGAATGTAAAATTACCAGGTGTAATCTCGTTACGGAATGACTTACCAATCTGTCCTATACCAAATGGTACCTTCTTTCTTGATGTTCTCTGTACATTCTTGAAGTTAACAAATATACCCTGTGCTGTCTCAGGACGAAGATATACAGTATTCTTTGCATCCTCCGTAACTCCCTGAAATGTCTTGAACATAAGGTTGAACTGACGGATATCTGTAAAGTTATGCTTACCGCATGAAGGACATGCAATCTGCTTCTCCTCGATAAAGTTCTTCATCTGCTCCTGTGTCCATCCGTCAACAGAGCCCTCAAGCTCATAATTATTGTCTGCGCACCAATCCTCAATAAGCTTATCAGCTCTGAATCTCTCATGGCACTCCTTACAATCCATAAGTGGATCTGAGAATCCGCCAAGATGACCTGATGCGACCCATGTCTGTGGGTTCATAAGAATCGCACAGTCAACACCTACATTGTATGGGCTTTCCATAACGAACTTCTGCCACCATGCCTTCTTAACATTATTCTTAAGCTCTACTCCGAGATTACCGTAATCCCATGTATTGGCAAGTCCGCCATATATCTCAGAACCCGGATATACAAATCCTCTTGCCTTAGCCAGAGCTACAATCTTCTCCATTGTCTTTTCCATGATTAAATCCTCACTTTTATATTTATTGACATTTTACATATTGAAATATTTTAAACTATTTTAGGCATTATGACAAGTGTGTTGTGCCTAAAATATAAATATTTCATATACCGGCTACCTTGACTTTTTTCATTGCTCCATGCACAATAAATATAAATACTAAACATAAGCTGAATGCAGGAGGAGGCTTTTATGAGCAGCATGACGTCAATGCCCGGTGTTTTCACCGCAACACACAAGGACGGCTCCACATATTACCGTGTATCAATAACATACAAAAACAAGCATATCAGTCTCGGAAGTTATGACGACATCAAGCTTGCTGCAAGAGCCTACCGTGATGCTGACTTTCTCCTCCATGATGATGACGGAACACCGCTGAGCGATATGGCAGCCGGCCATCTTCTGCCTGACCTTCATTATCCGGCAGATACTCCTCTTTCTTTTGAAAAATGGGTCATCCTCATCAATTACCGGGATAATGGAATGTATTTTAAGACACCGATATATATTTTCAAGAAATTTTTCCTGTACTTTCTCACATCTGAGCGTGTGCTGCGTTTTGATGTTGATGATCTGTTTTATTATTCAACTCACAAAATAATGTCCCGCGATGGTTACCTCTTTGTAAATGATTACGGTTCACAGACAAGTATTCTTTCCCACTATGGTATCAGAAGCCATGCCGTATGTGGCCGTGACTATATATTTGTAAATGGAGACCATAATGACTTCAGATACGGCAATATACACATAATCAATCATTACCACGGAGTGCAGGAGATACAGCGTAACGGAAGGACATTATATAAAGCTGTTATACATATCCGGGGTAACTTTGTTGCCGGGATATATTCTAGTGAGCATGAAGCAGCCATAGCTTACAACAAGGCCGTTGAGCTGCTTGCCTCAAAAGGAATCATCCGTAATTATCCTTCCAACTATATTGAAGACATAACACCTATTGAATACGCGCGGATATACAATTCTGTACGACTGTCAAAAAAGCTGCGCAGCCTGTGATGTAACCGGAACTCCGGCTGCCAGTCATATGCCGTGCAGCTTTATTAATATGTAATATCTGTTGTGCTGTTACTGTTGTACTTCTTATCGATATCTGTCAGATTGAAACTCTCGCCTTATCCATCTTGGTAATTGAATCATCAAGATTTGCAAGCGTATCCTTAATATGCCTGTTAACTTCTGATGAACGGGCACTCAGATTGCGTACCTCACCGGCAACAACAGCAAATCCTCTTCCTGCCTCACCTGCTCTGGCAGCTTCGATTGAAGCATTCAGTGAAAGAATATTCTGTCTGTTCTCAATACCATCAAGATCTTTTGAATAGTCCTCAACCTGTCTTATAAGCTTCATTGAATTGCCAATCTCATCATTCATTGTATTAATAAGATTCTCATTCTTTTTCTTTGAATATTCAAAGTTAACGAGCATATTGACAACTCTGCCAAGCAGCTCAGATGCTGCTCTTATGCTCTCTTCCGATCTGATAGGCACCTTTCGTAATGCTTCTATATACTTATCAGGATCTATTCCTAATTCCACAGCCATACTTCGGAACTTATCTTCATCCGGAGCACCCGGAAGCACCTGACCTCCTATAATCTTTCCCATAAACTGTCCGTCGACAATTATATCATGAGAAAAATCCATCAGTCCTGCATGGCAATAATATGTTCCGCTGCATTCGTTATCACACTTTACACATCTTCTGCATCCTTCTTTGGAGCCTCTCGTATACTTGATACAAAAGTCCGTAAAGCCGATTTCTCCTGATATGTACTTTCCCTCATTATCAACGGCTACCGTTGCAAGTCCTGTTGCTTTCGACCATGAACGCATAATCTCATCAAGCATCTTCAAATCAAAGAAATCACCTATATGCATATTATCATCCTCCCAGATATCGCATCATGCGTTAGATACGAATCTTTATTTTTTGCTTATTATAACTCTTTTATCATTATTAGTCTACAGATTAGATGTCAATCATTACAAAATCATAACTATTTTTTCACTTGACTTGGCGGCCTAAAAAGTGTATTATCTTAGTGTTGCATATATCGAAGCGTGGCTCAGTTTGGTAGAGCGCTGCGTTCGGGACGCAGAGGTCGCGTGTTCGAATCACGTCGCTTCGATTATATTTATACTTTATAAAAGGGATGGATTATACGAACAATGTATAATTCATCCCTTTTATGTATTCTTTATATTCCACTTATGACAACATTTTTGCCATTCTTTTTACCGCTGTACATCATCTCGTCAGCCCTGATTATGGTCTGGTCGATTGCCTCTCCCTTTTTATATTCAGTAATACCGATTGTCACAGTAAAATCCACTATCTTACCGAATATCTCAAGAGGATTCTGCTCTATCGTCCTTCTTATATTATCTGCTATTATATATCCATCATGTATCTGTGCACTGTCGACAAGAAATACAAACTCCTCGCCTCCCCATCTGCACACATGGTCGTCCGGCTTGATACATTCACGTATTGTTCTGGCTGTCCTTGCTATTACCTCGTCACCAACATCATGTCCGTATGAATCATTGACATTCTTAAAATCATCTATGTCACACATTGCAATACAGAAGTTTCTTCCTGAAACACTACATATATCAAGAAACGGCTGTATTCCGCGTCTGTTAAACAATCCGGTAAGTGTATCCAGTTTAGCCATTCTTCCAAGCTGTTCATTAACCTTAATGATTTCATCGTGGCTTCTGTTAAGTTCCTTTAGGAATATAACCGAAAATCCTATAAGTGCAGTGAACACACAAAATGCGTTAAATGTGTACATACCCTCATGTATGACACTTTCCATTCCCACATATACCGGCGATATATCATCAGCCGAGTACACCTGACAGCTTATAAAAATGACAAAATCCAAAATACTCAGAAGCAATGGCTGCTTAATGTTATACTTATCCCCCGATATAAAATACTGCATATAAAATCCCACCGGAACAAGTGCTATCATATATAATGCGAATCCTGAATCCCATCCCAGAAATACTGTTGCAAGGAATGAATGCAGTATTATTTCAAAATATGCCGCTATGAAGACTGCATTATAATACTCTTTGTTAATAAAACAGATTGCAATGAGATAACATAATATACTGAATATATTATAAACAATCATAGGTTTCACGCCCATGTGTATCATCTCTGCAAGTATGACACAGTGAACCATCGTAAGAAGGACTGCTATAACCTTCAATAATTTTTTCGTAAACAACTCCATACCCCTTTTCAAATTACTCATTAGTCTAATATACCATATATTATTGCCTTATAACACTTATACAATTTACCATATTTGTAGGAGTTTCGCAATGCAGTCATAGTACTAATGTACTGTTACTTATCTAAAAAAAGACCATATTACTCATTACGAATAATATGGTCTTATATTATATATCTTATATAATCAGATCTTGGCAATATCAACTATTGAGAGGTCATTGCTGTTGAATGCATGCTCAAGACTCGATACAAGTGCATGTGCCGTATCAAGGCTTGTAAGTACATTAACGCCTGTCTCAATTGCAATACGTCTGATGAGGAAGCCATCCCTTGCTCTCTCAATTCCGTTAGAAGGAGTATCAATTACAAGGTCTATCTTATGCTCATAAAGGAGGTCAAGAAGTGTTGGTGACTCCTGGTCAATCTTATTAACCTTGATAGCCTTTATTCCGTTGTCATTAAAGAACTTAGCTGTTCCTCTTGAAGCATAAATCTTGTATCCAAGAGCGTCAAAGCGTTTAGCAATATCAAGTGACTCTTCCTTATCCTTATCGGCAATAGTCATAATAATCTGCTTGTGCTTTGGAAGGTTGACTCCGGCACCCTGGAACGCTTTATAAAGTGCTTCATTGAAGTCCTTGGATATACCAAGACACTCACCTGTAGACTTCATCTCAGGGCCAAGTGTTGTATCAGCTCCACGTATCTTCTCAAATGAGAATACAGGCATCTTAATTGCATAATAATCTGACTTTTTCTGAAGTCCCGGTGTATAACCAAGCTCCTTAATCTTACTTCCCGTAATAACCTTAGTAGCAAGCTTAACAATCGGAATTCCTGTTACCTTGCTGATATAAGGAACTGTACGGCTTGATCGTGGGTTAACCTCGATAACATATACCTGATCATTATAATCGATAAACTGTATATTGATTAGCCCCTTTACATGAAGTGCTCTTGCAAGTCTTCCTGTGTAATCCTCAATCATATCGATAATCTTAGGAGAAAGAGACTTGGCAGGATATACAGAGATACTGTCTCCTGAATGGATACCTGCACGTTCAATATGCTCCATGATACCCGGAATAAGAATATCATCACCGTCGCATACAGCATCGACTTCGATTTCCTTACCCATAAGATACTTATCTACAAGAATAGGATGATCCTGCTTGATTCTGTTGATAATATTCATGAACTCGATAACATCTGTATCTGATACCGCAATCTGCATGCCCTGACCGCCAAGGACATATGAAGGTCTTACAAGCACCGGATATCCAAGTTCATTAGCAGCCTTCAGAGCCTCATCTACAGTATAAACTGTATGTCCCTTAGCTCTTGGAATCTGTGTTTTCTCAAGTATCTCATCAAAGAGTTCTCTATCCTCTGCAGCATCGACATCCTCTGCCTTTGTACCGAGAATAGGTACCCCCATCTTCATAAGTGCTTCCGTAAGCTTGATTGCTGTCTGTCCACCAAACTGTACTACTGCTCCGTCCGGCTTCTCCAGTCTTACAACATTCTCAACATCCTCTGCTGTAAGTGGTTCAAAATAGAGCTTATCAGCAATATCAAAGTCCGTACTTACTGTCTCAGGGTTATTGTTGATGATTATTGTCTCGTATCCTTCTCTCTTGAACGCCCATGTACAGTGAACTGAGCAGAAGTCGAACTCGATACCCTGTCCGATTCTGATAGGACCCGAACCAAGTACAAGAACTTTCTTAAGAGGTGTTGTCTCTATAACTTCATTCTCACTTCCATAGCATGAATAGTAGTACGGTGTTGTAGCAGCAAACTCTGCGGCACATGTATCAACCATCTTAAACGCTGCATGTATGCCATACTCATCACGGAGAGCCTTAACCTCTTCCTCCGTTCTGCCTGTAAGCTGTCCGATAACATTATCAGGGAACTCAATGCGCTTAGCTTCCGCAAGAAGTTCCTTAGTAAGAGGCTGCTCCTTAAGAGTCTTCTCCATCTCTACTATAATTGCAAGCTTATCTATGAACCAGAGATCAATCTTAGTTATATCATGAAGTGTCTCCTGAGGCATATTACGTCTGAGTGCCTCGGCAATCTTCCAGATTCTTCTGTCATCTACAACATTAAGCTCTTCAAGAAGCTCATCATCAGTAAGCTTTGTAAAGTCATATGACATAAGACTGTCAACATGCTGTTCAAGTGAACGGATGGCCTTCATCAGTGCTCCCTCAAAGCTCTGGTTTATGCTCATAACTTCACCTGTAGCCTTCATCTGTGTTGTAAGAGTTCTCTTAGCTGTAATGAACTTATCAAACGGAAGTCTAGGTATCTTGACTACACAGTAGTCAAGTGCAGGCTCAAAGCTTGCATATGTCTTGCCTGTGATTGCATTCTTAATCTCATCAAGTGTATATCCGAGCGCAATCTTAGCTGCAACCTTGGCAATAGGATAACCTGTAGCCTTAGATGCAAGTGCTGAAGAACGGCTTACTCGTGGATTAACCTCGATTACACAGTACTCAAAGCTCGTAGGATGAAGTGCAAACTGTACATTACATCCACCTGTAATCTTGAGTTCGCTGATAATATTAAGGGCAGATGTTCTGAGCATCTGGTATTCCTTATCTGAAAGTGTCTGCGACGGAGCTACTACGATACTGTCACCTGTATGAACGCCTACAGGATCAAGATTCTCCATATTACATACCGTAATGCAGTTACCGTTGCTGTCACGCATTACTTCGTATTCAATCTCTTTCCAGCCAGCGATGCAACGCTCTACAAGAACCTGTCCCACTCTTGAAAGACGGAGTCCATTCTCAAGAATCTCTTCAAGTTCTTCACGGCAATGTGCGATACCACCGCCGCTGCCGCCAAGTGTATATGCCGGACGAAGAACTACAGGATAGCCAATCTTCTCCGCAAATACAACACCATCTTCAACATTCTCGACAACTAACGATGCCGCAACAGGCTCATGAATCTTCTCCATCGTCTCCTTGAACATAAGACGATCCTCTGCCTTCTTTATTGTAAGTGCTGTTGTACCGATAAGCCTTACATTATGCTCCTTAAGAAATCCCGCTTCGTCAAGCTCCATTGCAAGATTAAGTCCGGCCTGGCCTCCAAGTGTAGGAAGCACGCTGTCCGGCTTTTCCTTAAGAATAATCTGCTCTACTGACTTAGTTGTCAGCGGCTCAATATATACTTCATCAGCTATATCCTTATCTGTCATGATAGTTGCAGGATTAGAGTTGACAAGTACTACCTCAATACCTTCCTCCTTAAGAGAACGGCAAGCCTGTGTACCTGCGTAGTCAAACTCTGCAGCCTGACCGATTACTATAGGACCTGATCCGATAACCAATACTTTTTTAATGTCTGGATTCTTTGGCATTTTTTCCTCCCATTCAAAGCTTAATGCTTATAATGCTTACTATTATACTAATGTATACAAATGTTTATATTACTTAGCCATCATTCCAATGAAGCGGTCAAAAAGATATGCAGTATCAAGCGGACCTGCACATGCTTCCGGATGGAACTGGACTGTGAATATGTTCTTGCCTATATACTCCAGACCTTCGTTAGTTCCGTCGTTAACATTGACAAATGCCGGCTTGGCAATATCTTTGTCAAGTGTTGACTCATCGACAACGTATCCATGGTTCTGTGTTGATATATATACTCTTCCTGTCTTCATGTCCTTAACAGGATGATTAGCTCCTCTGTGTCCATACTTAAGCTTGTGTGTATCAGCTCCAGTTGCAAGTGCCATAAGCTGATGTCCGAGACATATTGCAAATATAGGTACATTGCTTGCATAAAGCTTCTTAAGTTCTTCAATTATCTCCACACATTCCTTAGGATCTCCGGGACCGTTGGAAAGCATAATTCCGTCAGGATTAGATGCAAGTACCTCCTCAGCCGGCGTAAGTGCAGGATATACAGTAACATCGCATCCACGCTTATGAAGCGAATTGGCAATGTTAGCCTTGGCACCGAAATCCATAAGTGCAACTCTGTAACCTGTATTAGGCATATGTACAGGTTCATTGCATGTTACCTTCTTCACAACTCCTGTAACCTTATATTCCTTAAGCTTAGGCAGAACCTCATCAAGGTTATAATTCTCATTAGTTGTAATCATTCCATTCATAGTTCCCTTTTCACGAAGGATCTTCGTAAGAGCTCTTGTATCAATCCCTGCTATACCCGGAACATCCTGCTCCTTAAGGAAATTCTGTATTGTATCATCACTACGGAAATTACTTGGCGTTCTAGATAATTCCCTCACAATAAAGCCGTCAGGCCATGCCTTGGAAGATTCCATATCCTCATGACATATTCCATAGTTACCGATAAGTGGATATGTCATTGTTACAGCCTGTCCTGCATACGAAGGATCTGTAAGCACCTCCAGATATCCCGTCATAGACGTATTGAAGACTATCTCGCTGATTACTTCTCTGGTTGAACCTATGCTCGTACCTTGAAATACCGTTCCATCTTCAAGTATTAAAAATGCTTTCATGAACGCCACCTTTTCCTTTCATTATTCAATAACGATTCTTTTATCATGATGCATAAAAATACATCATTATGCGCTGAATAGTTATATTTTTTCATATTTGCGCAAAAAAAAAGAGAAGCACATAGTTTTTCTCTTTTTTTAATTTAATAAATTCTATCATATTACAGTATCATTTTCAAGAGCTTTGTTCATCTTTTTCCTGCTTAATTCTCTCATTAAGCATTCTGGCTTTTTCCTTAACCTTAGCTGATACAGATCTTGAACTTATTATCTCATATATGAACTTCTGGGCATTGTCGTAATCTTTGTTCTGCCTTGCAAGATCAGCCATAAGATAGCTGAATGTATACTGATCCATGCCACATATCGGCATTGATTCCTTGGCGAGAGCTATCTTAAAGCCCTCATATGCCTTAGTTATAAATGACTTTTCATTATCGTCACATTCTTTTTTCTTCTTCGCATAATCCGCATCCGACTCAGAAAGTGTACTTTTCCATCCTCTGTAAAGCCAGCCAAGCTTAAGGCATACATAAGCTCTCTCACTTATCTTCATCTTACGGATAACACAGCAGAGAAGCGCAAGCTTGTACCTCTGGATTGCTTCTTCATATGTATATGCGCCTATTGAATTGGTCATTCCCTTGAAGTTATATCCTATCTGGTCGCGTATTTCCTTTGCCTGCTTCGCAGTAACATTGGTAAATACTCTCTCAAGCGAAGCATATCCACAATGCAGACAGACTACCGCATCATACTTAACAGTATCAACGCCTTCATGAAGTGGACGCAGATCTGAATCCGTGCCGAGGAAACGTGCTTTTCCGGCCCTTACCTTCTTAGTCTTGAACGAACGTCCGCACACAGGACATTCCATATTTTTATCAAATATGTAATCAGCTTCGTTAAATACCTTTTCCTTTTTCTCTATAGGAGACTGTACGCCCGGCCTGACGGCAGCCTCCTGTTCATCTTCCTTGAATATATCTTCACTCTGCGGCTTCTTAATTCCAAGTCCCGCAAGATCACCAAACAAATCGTCCATTAATATTGTCCCCGCTTTCATAATTATACATTAATATCAGTTAAGCTTGAATGAACTCTTAAGTGATACAATTCTGTTAAATACGAGATGTTCCTTAGATGAATCCTTTGAATCAACACAGAAATATCCCGTACGTACAAACTGGAACTTATCCTCAGGCTTAGCATCTGCAAGTTCAGGCTCGACAACACATTTGTTAAGAACAGTAAGTGAGTTAGGATTAATGTTCATTGACCCATCTTCCTCGTTGTATACGCCCTTCTCCTCATCAATAAGGTTCTCATACAGTCTTACTTCAGCATTGACAGCTGTAGGAGCATTAACCCAGTGAATTGTTCCCTTAACCTTACGCTCAGGGTAATTGCCACCCTTTGTTGCAGGATCATATGTGCAGTGAATAAGCGTAACATTGCCATCTGCGTCCTTCTCACATCCGGTACATGTAAGATAGTACGCATTCATAAAGCGTACTTCATTCCCCGGAAACAGTCTGAAATACTTCTTAGGCGGTTCTTCCATAAAGTCTTCAGCATCAATATAAAGCTCTCTTGAGAATGGAACCTTTCTTGAGCCAAGTTCGTGATTCTCCTGATTATTAGGTACATCAAAATATTCCGTCTGATTCTCCGGATAATTATCTATAACAATTTTAATAGGATTAAGGACTGCCATCATTCTCTTTGACTTAAGCTTAAGGTCTTCCCTTATGCAGTACTCAAGCATAGGATACTCAACAGAGCCCTGACTCTTCGTAACACCCACAAGATCAACGAACATCTTAATTGATTCAGGTGTAAAGCCTCTTCTTCTTAAAGCACTTAATGATACAAGACGTGGGTCATCCCATCCGTCAACTACTCCGTCCTCAACAAGCTTCTTGATATATCTCTTGCCAGTAACCACATTGGTAAGATAAAGCTTGGCGAATTCTATCTGCTTAGGATTACCTTCAGGTGATGTCTTATATCCCGTCTCTATTACGACCCAGTCATAGAGAGGTCTGTGATCTTCAAACTCAAGTGTACATATTGAATGGGTGATTCCCTCTACTGCATCTTCTATAGGATGAGCAAAATCATACATAGGATAGATGCACCACTTATCTCCTGTTCTGTGATGTGTCATATGTGCAACTCTGTATATAACAGGATCTCTCATATTGATATTAGGTGAAGCCATGTCAATCTTAGCTCTGAGGACCTTCTCGCCATCTGCATACCTGCCTTCCTTCATCTCCTCAAACAGCTTGAGATTCTCTTCTACAGAACGGTTTCTGTATGGACTCTCCTTACCTGCTTCTGTAAGAGTTCCTCTGTACTGTCTTATCTCTTCTGCCGAAAGGTCATCAACATATGCCTTACCCTTCTTAATAAGCCCTACAGCTGCCTCATACATCTGAGGAAAATAGTCTGATGCAAAAAGAATATCTCCGTTCCACTTTGCTCCAAGCCACTCAACATCCTTCTTAATAGACTCAACAAACTCTTCCTTCTCCTTGGTAGGGTTAGTATCGTCAAATCTCATATTGAATGTTCCGCCATATTCAGCAGCAAGTCCATAATTAAGAAGTATTGACTTGGCATGTCCGATATGAAGGTAGCCATTAGGTTCCGGCGGGAATCTCGTCCTGACTGTCTCGCAGTGTCCTTCCGCAATATCTTTTTCAATAATCTGCTCTATAAAATTCTTTGAACCTGTCTCGTTCTCCATAACGCCCTCCGTCTGTTTGTACTTATGCATGCTTGAATTATACTATATTAAAATCTTCATTACAACTCAATATTTCTCTTACCTGCACACTCACGCACAAGTTCTTCTATCTCATCTACTATCTTAGGGACCGATATTGCACTGAACTCATCCTCATCTATCGTTACATCTGCATACCGCTGATAAAGTCTGGTTCTGTCCTCAAATATCTCCTGCATTGTCTCCTTGCCGTTCGTTACTACCCCTCTTCCCTTCAGGTCTGTAACCCGGTTGTCAAGTTCAGAATTATTAACCTTAAGATATACAAATATAGAGCTTTTCTTAAGATGCATCATCGACTCTTCTGAATAAACGGCACTTCCTCCTGTTGCAATGACCGTTCTGTCCACATCAAGCGACTTATTCACATCATTCTCTATCTTCAAAAAGCCTTCCTCACCAAACTCATCAATCAGCTCACACAGAAGCTTTTTATGTTTATCCTGAATTACAATATCAGAATCTATAAATGTATATCCGAGATGTTTTGCAAGCACAACTCCTATAGTACTCTTACCGCTTCCCGGCATGCCTATCAGTACAATATTCATTATTTCATTCTCCATATGCACCAAATCCCATGTACCATACAATATAATGGCACATGGAATCCGTTTTCATTCTATAACTCACAAAATGATTCTATTGTCTCCCATATCTGTTCCAGCCCCTGCTTGGTCTGGGCAGAAAATGGTATCAGGATATCCTCTTTTTCAAGATTAAGTCCTTCCCTTACAATCTTCACACTTTTTGCCACCTGACTCCGCTTAAGCTTATCCTGTTTGGTAGCGATAATAACCGGTCTGTACCCATTATGTACAATCCAGTCATACATAAGCTTGTCATTGGCAGATGGTGCATGTCTTATATCTATAAGCAGGAATACCTGCTTAAGCTGCTGCGATTTCTGCAGGTAGCGTTCAATCATCCTGCCCCATTTGGCCTTAACTTCCTCACTTGCATTGGCATATCCGTACCCCGGCAGGTCAACAAGATGCATTACATCATTAATGTTGTAAAAATTGATTGTCTGTGTCTTGCCCGGCTGTGATGATGTTCTGGCAAGTGATTTGCGATTCATAAGTGCATTAATAAGTGATGACTTACCCACATTAGACTTTCCTGCAAACGCTACCTCAGGAAGCGTTGTCTGCGGCATGCTGCTCGTCACACCCATAACTATGTCAAGACTGACATTCCTGATTACCATTAATTTTTCTCCTCAAATGCATTTTTAATTACCTGTTCAAATTCGGACACATATACTATATCCATTCCTCCGGTTATCTCATCACTCAGCTCTGCAATATCTGCCTTGTTTCTGGCGGGCACAAGAACTGTCTTAACACCTGCTGTCTTTGCAGCAAGGAGCTTCTCTTTCAGTCCGCCTACAGCAAGGACATATCCCATAAGTGTAATCTCTCCGGTCATGGCAAGATTTTTTCTGACTTTTTTTCCTGTTACAGCTGATAAAAGTGCCGTTGCCATTGTGATTCCTGCAGATGGTCCATCCTTCGGGACTGCTCCTTCCGGTATATGAAGATGGAAATCGGTATTTTCAAAATATTCGCTGTCGATATTATATTTTGTTCCGGCCACTGCCCTGACATGACTCATTGCAATCTTTGCTGATTCCTGCATTATATCACCCATCTGTCCCGTAAGCACAAGATTACCTTTGCCGGGCATTGTTATGACTTCAATTGTAAGAGTATCTCCGCCTACACTCGTCCACGCAAGTCCTCTTACCGTTCCAACCCGTCTGCCCTCATATGAATCTTCCGGGAGATACTTTTTCTTGCCCAGATAATGCTCTATATTGCGTTCGCTGACCTTAACAGGCCTAAACTTAATATCACGATTATCTGCTGCGTCCGGATTATCAGTAAGGAACTCTGTAACCGCTTTACGGCATATATGCGCTATATTACGTTCAAGTCCGCGCACGCCCGCCTCTTTTACGTAGCTGTCCATTATTGTAAGCAGCGCCTTATCAGTAAACTTTATTGAGCTCTTCTTAAGTCCTGCCCTCTTAAGCTGCTTAGGTACAAGGTAATCTTTGGCTATGTGAAGCTTTTCATTGGAGGTATAGCTGTTTATCTCAATAATTTCCATTCTGTCAAGCAGAGGTCTTTGCATCTCACTCACATCATTGGCAGTTGCGATAAAAAGCACTTTTGAGAGATCTACGGGAAGTTCAATATAATGATCCCTGAAATTACGGTTCTGTTCTCTGTCAAGCACTTCAAGAAGCGCGGATGACGTATCTGATCTGTAATCATTGCTCACCTTGTCAATCTCATCAAGAAGCATAAGCGGATTGCCTGTTCCGGCATTGCGGAGTCCTTCAATAATTCTTCCCGGCATCGCACCGACATATGTCTTACGGTGTCCTCTTATCTCAGCCTCATCTCTTACGCCCCCGAGACATATTCTCACATATTCTCTGTTAAGCGCACGGGCCACTGACTTTGCAATTGATGTCTTACCCGTTCCCGGAGGACCTACAAGGCAGATTATCGGACTTTCAGCCCCATTTGTAAATGCTTTTAATGCAAGGAATTCAAGGATTCTCTCTTTAACTTTTTCGAGTCCGTAATGGTCTTCGTTAAGTATCTTCTCAGCCCTTGCAATATCATTATTGTCATCTGAACATCTGTCCCACGGAAGACTAAGGACTGTCTCTATATGTCCGCGGCTTACATTAGCCTCAGATGATCCCGATGCAAGCGTCTTATAACGGCGTATCTCTTTGTTAATACGTTCCTTAACCTCATCAGATGCCTGAAGCTTCTCAACTGCCGCATAATATTCATCTGTCTCGCTTCCGGCATCTTCACCGTCAAGCTCCTCATGCAGGACCTTAAGCTGTTCCCTCATGACATAATCACGCTGATTTTTTTCAACCCTCTGTGAAACCTTCTGTGAAATATCATCCTTGATTCTTAATATCTCTGTCTCTTCCGCAAGTATTCTCTCCTCTTCCTCAAACCTTGTCTGAAGAGGAGTTATCTCCAGAAGCTTCTGCCTGTCGGTGTAATCCATCGGAAAATCCGACATAAACTTATTAACCAGCTTTTTTATATCGTTAATTTCGAGAAGCTGTTTTATTGCATCACGGTTAATCCCTGTATTGGCAGCTGCATAGAGCTTTAAGAGCTCATGAAGATTCCTGCACATCGCTTTTTCGACGAGCTTTGGTGGTACTGCATCATCTTCCTCTATGACATCGGCACGTGCATACAGTATGTCTCCTCTTTCCATAAGTTCGCCTATTTTTGCGCGCTGTTCGCCCTCAACCGCAACTCTTATTATAGAATTAGGAAGCTTTATCACCTGCTTTACAGCTGCAATTGTCCCTATATCATACATGTCCTTAAGGCGTGGTTCAGACACAAGCATATCCCTCTGTGCAACAACAAATATCTTCTGTTCCTCTTCCGGATTGCTCATCACTTCTTCAATCGCACGTACTGATTTTCTTCTGCTTACATCAAAATTAATTACCATTCCCGGCACTACGTTTATTCCGCGTAATGCTATGAACGGCAGATTGTAACTTTTCTTTTTCATGTTAATGTAATTCCTGCCGTATAAATTATGCTGTCGGTTTTACTGTTTCATCACGGTAAGTAAGTACAGGCTCTGCCTTACCTTCAACTGCATCTTCTGTTATTGTGCACTTTGCTACGTTATCATCTGATGGAATCGTATACATTGTATCCATCATAACTTCTTCTATTATTGAACGCAGACCTCTCGCGCCTGTCTTTCTTTCAAAGCTCTTCTTGGCTATTGCTTCTACTGCCTGCGGAGTAAATTCAAGATCTACCTCATCCATCTCAAACAGCTTCTTATACTGCTTTACAAGTGCATTCTTAGGCTCTGTAAGTATTCTCACAAGTGCTTTTTCATCAAGTGAATCAAGTGCTACAACAACCGGTACACGTCCTACGAATTCAGGAATAAGACCAAACTTAACAAGATCCTGCGGTGTTACCTTATGGAAAAGCTCACCTATATCCTCGTTGGATCTGTCACCAATCTCAGCATTGAATCCAATTGACTTCTGATTCATTCTTCCTTCTATTATCTTTTCAAGTCCGTCAAATGCGCCACCGCACATAAAAAGGATATTCGTTGTATCTATAGGAATGAGTTCCTGCTGAGGATGCTTTCTGCCTCCCTGTGGTGGAACTGATGCGTTGGTTCCCTCTATGATCTTAAGGAGCGCCTGCTGTACACCTTCGCCCGATACATCTCTTGTTATTGAGACATTCTCTGACTTCTTGGTAATCTTATCAATCTCATCAATATATATAATGCCGTACTGTGCACGTTCTACATCGCCATCAGCTGCCTGAATAAGCTTAAGAAGAATATTCTCGACGTCTTCACCTACATAACCTGCCTCTGTAAGAGTTGTTGCATCCGCTATTGCAAATGGTACATTAAGAAGCTTTGCAAGTGTCTGTGCAAGATATGTCTTACCACATCCGGTAGGACCTATTACAAGAATATTACTCTTCTGAAGTTCTACATCGTCATCCTCAGCTTTTCTCATAATTCTCTTATAGTGGTTATATACCGCTACAGATAATACTTTTTTTGCTTCCTCCTGACCTATAACATACTCGTCAAGGAATTCCTTTATCTCCATCGGCTTAAGAAGATTAATCTCCATATCAGCCGCATTTTTGGCATCATCATCGTAATCATCGAATTCTTCATTGAGAATCTCTTCACATACACTGACACACTCATCACATATATATGTTCCGTTAGGTCCTGCAATAAGCTTCTTCACCTGATCCTGTGTCTTATTGCAAAATGAACATCTAAGTTGTCTATCCTCTCTGCCTGCCATCGGATACCTCCTAATATACAAATTGTGACAAAAAAGGACCGGTCGGCCGTGCATATAGACGCACATGCTGTCCCAGTCCTTATCTGTTTATTTATCTCTTCTCAATCACACTGTCAATAAGACCATACTCAACAGCTTCCTGGGCACTCATGTAATTATCTCTCTCTGTGTCGACAGCAATCACATCGAGTGGCTTGCCTGTGTTAGCTGCAAGGATTGTATTCAGCTTGTGTCTTGTCTTAATAATATGATCTGACACAATCTTAATGTCTGTTGCCTGTCCCTGCGCTCCGCCTGATGGCTGGTGAATCATTATCTCAGCGTTAGGAAGTGCAAGTCTCTTGCCTTTTGTACCACCCGAAAGAAGGAATGCACCCATGCTGGCTGCCATTCCGATACAGATTGTTGATACATCACACTTAACATAATTCATCGTATCGTATATTGCCATTCCTGCTGTTACAGAGCCACCCGGACTGTTAATATAAAAATTAATATCCTTGCCCGGATCTTCCGACTCGAGGAAAAGGAGCTGTGCTACAATAAGACTTGCAGACACATCTGTCACTTCTTCTCCGAGAAATATAATTCTGTCCTTTAACAGGCGTGAATAAATATCATAAGAACGCTCACCACGACTGGTCTGCTCAATGACATAAGGTACTAAACTCATTATAAAACCTCCTTATGCTGACTGGAAGAATTAAAATTCTAATATTCTTTAATTACTTCTCAACAGCTTCTGCAACAACTAAATCAACAGCCTTCTGAACAGCGATATCTTCTCTGATCTGCTTCTGCTCATACTCGCCCATGAATTCCTTAATCTTGTCTACTTCCATTCCGTAGCTCTCAGCCATCTTGTTGAGTTCTGACTCATACTCTTCATCAGAAACTTCAATATTCTCAGCCTTGACAATAGCCTCAAGAACGAGTCTGCTCTTGATTCTCTTCTCAGCCTCAGGCTGCATGTCTGCAAAAAGCTTGTCTGCTGTAAGTCCTGTGAACTGGAAATACTGCTCTACTGAAAGACCCTGCTGCTGAAGTCTTCTGCTGAAGTCCTCTGCCATCTGACGAACCTGTGTATCAACCATAGCTGAAGGAATATCCATCTTTGCATTCTCGATAATCTTATCAATAGCTTCTGCTTCCTTCTTGTTCTTAGCTTCGTTAGCTTTTCTCTCACCGATTGTCTTCTTAAGATCTTCCTTGTACTCTGCAAGTGTATCAAAATCTGAAACATTCTGTGCGAAATCATCATCAAGGTCATCATACTGCTTTTCTTTGATTTCCTTAACTGTTACCTTGAATGTAGCCGGCTTGCCCTTAAGCTCCTCAGCATGGTAATCCTCAGGGAATGTTACATTAACCTCTGTCTCCTCACCGATATTCTTACCGATAAGCTGTTCCTCAAATGTATCAATAAATGAATGTGAACCGATTGTAAGTGGGTAATTCTCGCCCTTTCCGCCCTGGAATGGCTGTCCGTCAATGAAGCCCTCAAAATCGATAACTGTCATGTCCTTATCCTGAACAGGTCTGTCCTCAACATTAACAGTTCTTGAATTCTGCTCTCTTACCTTATCAAGTTCAGCATTAATATCATCTTCTGTTACCTCAACATCAGCCTTAGCAACCTCAACACCCTTATACTGTCCAAGCTCAACCTCAGGCTTAACAGCTACTGTTGCTGAAAAGATGAATGGCTTGCCATCTTCTAACTGAACAAGGCCAATCTCCGGCTGTGATACGATCTCAAGACCGCTCTCTTCAGCAGCCTTTGCATATGCTTCAGGAATAATTGCATTAGCAGCATCCTCAAAGAATACTTCCTTGCCATAGAACTTTTCAATAATCTTACGTGGAGCCTTGCCCTTACGGAAGCCCTGAACATTAATCTTACTCTTGTTCTTGTTGTATGCCTGCTCTAATCCCTTCTCGAATTCCTCATCGCTTGATGTAATCACAAGCTTAACCATATTCTTCTCTTCGAGCTGTTCTACTGTAAAACTCATTGTTATTACTTCCTCCTTAATATATGTAAATACTACTTAAAATGAGCGCACTACGTACACATTTGATAAGTATATCATAGTTATCAAATAAATGCCAGCAATTTTTTATTAAAAAATACATCAAAAAACGCATTAAAAAACATACGGGAATGACATGAAATCACTCCCGTATGTCCGGATATTGTCAATTATCCATTAATCCGGTCAATCCATTACGGATGACTAGTTGCCTGAAGACATCTGCTCTTCCTGTCTCTTAATCATCTTTCTTACCATCTCACCACCGACTGAACCGGCCTGGCTTGTTGTAAGATCTCCGTTGTATCCTTCCTTAAGAGGTACACCAATCTCTGATGCAACTTCCATCTTAAATCTGTCAAGAGCATCCTGTGCCTGTTTCTTTGTCTTAGAATTAGAATTTGAACTGTTCATACTGTCCACCTCCATATTAATTGCCCCTTGCGGGATTTATATTGAAGATAAGCACCCCACCTCCAAGCTTTGCTTAACGGCTTCGTTGTTTATCTTGGTGTTAGTATGTTCATGCCGGATTTAATTTATTATGACAAATTATGTTAATAACTTTTTTCTAAACAGTCTTACATTCTCTCCCGCATCGCCCATCTTAAGAATTCCTGCTGATACTGCCAGACCGTCAGCGCCGCATTCAAGAGGAAGATTGCAGTTATCAACTGTTATTCCGCCTATTGCAACATCAGGTATACTTACCGCATCAAGAATCTGTTTGTAAAGCTCAGGAGTTATCGCCTTGGCATCCGGTTTGGTTGCCGTAAGATGGAACGCTCCGGTCCCAAGATAATCCGCTCCTGCGTTCTGTGCCGCAACAGCCTGCTCCACAGTCTTTGCAGTTGCGCCTATAATAAAATCCCTGCCGAGGAATTCTCTTGCCATGCCAACAGGTACATCATCCGCACCAAGATGCACTCCATCAGCCTTTGAAAGCACTGCTATATCAAGTCTGTCATTAATTATAAGCTTTGTATCTGTTTTATTTTTTGCATTATACTCATCAACGAGATGACGCATATGAAGTGCATCCTGAAGATACTTTGCCGACGTAATATTCTTTTCGCGCAGCTGTACATAATCCACACCTGCATCAAGGGCACTTCTGACACGCTCATCGCCATCATAAAGATCAGCAATCAGATATAGTATTCTGCCATGCATGATTAAGCGGCCCCCTTCCTTTACCGAGATTAAGTCCTGCCTTAATCGCACCTGTAAGATATGCCTTGGCTTTTCTTACCGCTTCCGGCATATCTGCTCCTTTGGCAAGCTCACTGGCAATTGCCGAAGACAATGTACATCCTGTTCCGTGTGTGTTAGGATTATCCACAAATTCAGCTTCAAACCACTGTGTCTGTCCACCGTGATACAAAAGATCAGCCGCCACATTAGTGCTGTCTTCTATGCAGTTAGCGCCTGTATTGGCAAGATGTCCACCCTTTATAAGAACAGCGCCGTCAAAACTGCCTGCTATTATACCTGCAGCCTTAATCATGTCCGCCTTGGAAGCAATCTTCATCCCTGCAAGGCATTCTGCCTCAGGAATATTAGGTGTTATAATATCCGCAAGAGGCATAAGCACATTAATGAGTGCATCTGATGCATCATCATCAAGAAGTCTGTGTCCGCTTGTTGATACCATTACAGGATCAAGGACTATGTTTTTCATTGCATTCTTCTTTATTGAAGCAGCAACACATTCCACAATCTGTGAATTAGCAAGCATACCTATCTTAACTGCATCCGGAAAAATGTCATCACACACTGCATCTATCTGGGCACTTATCATATCACACGGAAGTGCAAGCACAGCATTAACTCCACACGTATTCTGTGCCGTTATTGCCGTTATTGCGCTCATCCCAAATGTCCCAAGCTCCGTCATAGTCTTTAAGTCTGCCTGTATGCCTGCTCCGCCGCTACTGTCGGAACCCGCAATCGTCAACACTGTTTTCATTTATTTCTCCGTTTATCACTCATCAAAAATACTTACAATCTCGCCATCAAGGATTCTGTTCATATTTTTAACTGCACAGAAGTTGCCGCACATTGAACATGTATCTTCCTTCTCCGGCTGTGCCTCTGCACGATATCTTCTTGCCTTATCAGGATCCATGCTAAGTTTGAACTGTTCTTCCCAGTCAAGCTTCTTACGTGCAACGCCCATTGCATCATCCCAGTCTCTTGCGCCCTTAACACCTTTGGCAATATCCGCCGCATGTGCTGCTATTCTTGCTGCAATGATTCCTTCCTTAACGTCACTGAGATCAGGAAGACGAAGATGCTCTGCCGGTGTGACATAACACAGGAATGATGCTCCGCTCATCGCTGCAATTGCTCCGCCGATTGCAGAAGTAATATGATCATATCCCGGTGCTACATCCGTAACAAGAGGTCCAAGTACATAAAAAGGTGCTCCGTGGCAGAGTGTCTGCTGTATCTTCATATTAGCAGCAATCTGATCCATCGGCATATGTCCAGGTCCTTCAATCATTACCTGCACATCCTTCTCCCATGCTCTCTTAGTAAGCTCTCCGAGCGTAATAAGCTCCTCGATCTGTGAAGCATCGGTTGCATCCTTAAGGCATCCCGGACGACATGCGTCACCCAGACTTAATGTAACATCATATTCACGGCATATCTCAAGTATATCATCAAAATGTTCATAGAACGGATTCTCTTTGCCTGTCATCTCCATCCATGCAAATATTATTGAACCGCCTCTTGATACAATATTCATAAGTCTCTTGTTGCGTTTGAATTTTTTTGCTGTTTCTTTATTGATTCCGCAGTGGATTGTCATAAAATCAACTCCATCTTCGGCGTGCATACGCACAATATCAAGCCACTCCTCTGTTGTTATGTCCTTGAGTGCCTTGTGATAATATACAACCGCATCATAAATAGGAACTGTTCCTATTATTGCAGGACATTCTTTTGTAAGCTTTGAACGGAAAGCTCTTGTATCACCATATGAGCTCAGATCCATTATAGCTTCAGCGCCCATTGAAACCGCCTCATTCACCTTCTTGACCTCTGTATCAAGATCCTTGCAGTCTCTGGATATACCAAGATTTACATTAATCTTAGTCTTAAGCATTGAACCGATTCCGTTAACGTCTATGCTCTTATGCTCTTTATTACACGGAATAATTACCTTTCCTTCCGCAACTAATGCCCTGAGCTCCTCAGGCTGCATGTTCTCTTTTCCTGCAACAGTCTCCATCTGTGGAGTTATAATCCCCTGTCTTGCTGCATCCATCTGTGTTGTGTAACTCATGTTTTCCTCCATTTCTGCGCCTTTTTATGCGCATTCTGACATACACTGCCAATATCCTCATGCTGCCGCAAAACTGCATATATCACCGAATCCGGCTTAATATCAGCATAAAAAAAGACATATCAATAGCCGATATGTCTTAAAATTTTCCTACATCGGCATTATCCGTATCAGGTTCGTGGGTCGAAGCTCACATCTTCCTCTCAGCCTGTAATACAAGCTCCCCAAATTCTGTCTAGTATTAATTTGAAATCATTATAATATTTCTCTCAGCATATGTCAACCAATCAGATTAATTGCGATTCCACACAATACACCGATTCCATACACAAGTGCTATAATCTTTGCATTATCGCGCCATTGGTCATTGACCCTGCAAAGAACAAGTATGCCTACTCCTGATCCTGTAAGAAGTCCTGCCATCATAGAGCCAAAACTCAGTACTCCCTGCAGATAAAGCTGTGTAATAACGACAGAAGCTGCGCAATTAGGTATAAGTCCCACCAATGATGTTACAACAGGTCCCATAAACGGTCTGTCGAGTATAAATGATGCAAGTGTCTCCTCGCCCACTGCTGCAAGCACTGCATTAAGCGCAAGTGATACGATAAGCACAAACACTGTTATGACAAGCGTGTGCTTAAGCGCTGACTTTACTATACTTTTCTCACAGTGGCAATGATCATGTTCACATACATGACTGATTCCAGCCTCTATCTTGTCAATCTGCCTGCTGCGCCCTGCCACAATCGAAGCAACAGCATCAATTATAAAGCCGGCCGCCATTCCTATCACAATCTTAAGTCCGAGTATTGAAAGAATCACGCTCACCGGAACTTTTTCAGATATCATTATAGGAAGCATCTCGTCAGATGTTGAAAGATATATTGCGACAAGTGTTCCCATTGTTATAATCCTGCCGGCATACAGATTAGATGCCGCTGCCGAGAATCCGCACTGTGGAATTGCACCGAGCAGCCCGCCCAATAACGGACCGAACCTGCCTGAATTTTTAATTACCGCCTTTGTCTTTTTACTTGTACGGTGTTCAAGCCATTCCATAAGCAGGTACGTTACAAAAAGAAACGGCACAAGTTTGGCCGTATCAACAAGGGCATCCAGAATTATATCAAATAATATATCTAACATTATCTCTATCTCCATAAAATATCTACATTAATGTTTACGTGCATGCGCTCATTGTATCATGTACATTATATGCCTGTCAATTTGCATAATATACCTTGTACATAATGAATTGTCACAGCTCTTATTGCTCATAATACTCATATCAAATTATGCGGAGGTATGAATTGGCTGCTGTATGTGAAACAAAAGGGCATATTTTCCAGCTTTTCTGGATATTTATAATAGGCTGCGTCCTTGGTGACATTATAGAAACTATTTATTGTTTTTTAGTTACAGGCGGAACCGTAATGAACCGCAGCAGTGTTCTGTATGGACCATTCAGCATCGTCTGGGGTGCCGGAGCCGTACTCATAACGGTATTTGCCATAATCCTTAACCGCATCCGTTTTGACACCCGTTCTGTCCGTGGCAGGATTATCATATTCATTACAGGTGGGATTATCGGTGGTATCCACGAATATGTTGCAAGCTGTGTAACCGAACTTCTTACCGGTGCAGTTCACTGGAACTACTCCGATATGGCTTATAACATCAGTGGACGCACTAATCTTCTGTTCTGCTTCTTCTGGGGTATAGCAGCACTGATATGGGTAAGATGCCTCTATCCGTATATTTCCGGGTTTATTGCGGCATTTCCATGGAAAATAGCAAAGACTGCCACACTTATTGCAGCAGTCTTTATGATTATTGATATATATATATCCACATGTTCCCTGATACGCTTTACCGAACGTTCAAAAAATATTCCGGCAATAAGCCGATATGAGCGTTTTCTTGATGAAGCGTATCCTGATTCTCTCATAACCTATATATACCCTGATATACAGATTGTTGATTAGGCTGACTCTCCCGATTATCTCACTGCTTTGTGCAGCAGATCTTTGAGTTCTTCCACATCAAAATTATAGTGTGAGCCGCAGAAATGGCAGTTTACCTCTATAGTCCTGCCCTCTTCAATCAATGAACTGAGTTCCTTCCTGCCTATGCTTATAAGTGCCCTGGACATTCTCTCTTTTGAGCAGTTGCAGTAGAACTGTGTAGGTATCTTATCCAGTATATCAAGTCCGAATTCCCCAAGGAGTTCCTCAAGCATCTGCTCAGGAGTGTATCCATGTTCAAGCATTGTCGTAACATTTTTAACTTCTTTAATCTTCTTCTCAAGTGCGGATATTATCTCTTCACTTGCATCAGGAAGAAGCTGTATAATGAACCCGCCGGCACTTTTTACAGTATTGTCCTTAGACATAATGACACTGAGTCCCACCGATGTAGGAACCTGCTCACTTGTTGCAAAATAGTATGTAATGTCCTGTGTTACATCACTTGTGACAAGAATCGTATCACCTACATAAGGCTCTTTAAGTCCGATGTCCTTTATCACACTGAGCACTCCAATTCCAAGTGCTTTCTCAACATCAAGCTGTCCGGCGCTGTTAAGAGGAAGCATGACTTCAGGGTTATTGACATATCCCTTTACATTAGCCTTTGCATCCGCTGTCACAGTAAGTCCGCCAATAGGGCCGTCCCCTTTTATCTGGATAGTTATAATATCATCATCGCCCTTCATCATAGCACCCATCATTGCCCCGGCTGACATAAGGCGTCCGAGTGCTACTGTTGCAATCGGGCTTGTATTATGTCTCTGCCTTGCCTCTTCTATTGTATTGGTTGATGAAATAGCAAATGCTCTTATCTGATGATTTGCTGCTGTTGCTCTTACGATATAGTCACTGTTTTTACTTATAGTATTCATAATATTCTCCATTCTAAGGCTTTACAGCCATGTAATAAATTCTTTCAAGGTTCTCTCCGTCAATTGAATGTTCCAATATCTGTACATTCACAAATCCGGCTTTCTTAAGTGCAGCTTCAACCTGTCCTGCGGCATATGCCCTCTGTACATGGTATTCGTTACACCTGTTATAGCTGCCGTCATCTTTCTCGATAAATACGCTCAGCTCATATTCATTAATCATACTGTCTGCATCATAATAATTATTCCATATATATGCGCAGTCTTCCATGCTGTCCGCAAATGTATTGTCAGCAAGCTCTTCCCGGTAGAATTCTTCTTTTTTCATATCAAACAGAATAACACCCCTGCTTCTCAATGCCTGATATGAAGCTCTGAGACATTCATCAAGTGCTCCGTCCTGTGACAGATAATTCATTGAATCACACACGCTCACAACCGCATCAGCTTCATATGGGAGTTCAAATTCAGTCATATTCTGAAGTGTGTATATAATCCTGTTATTGCCTTCTTCCGAATTATAATCCTGCCCGTCTGCTGATGACGCAACCGCCAGCATATCTTCCGAATTATCTATCCCAATCATATTATAGCCCATGCGCGCAAGCTCATTGGTAAATGCTCCCGTGCCGCAGCCAAGCTCTGCCACCGTTGAATTCTGAGAATATATGCCATTTTCTTCAAGTTTTCCCTTTATGTATACAGCCCACTCTTCATATGGCATATCCTGCATAAATCTGTCATAAACGTATGAAAAACCTGTATATGCTTCCATGCTCTTCTCCATTCTGGTTCTATTGAATTATCACTAATGATACAGGCAGGGTATGTTTTTGTCAACTTAATGACTTGATAATGCCGTCCGGATAAATTATACTTATTATTTAGCAAAGTATATTTATGGTATTTTTTCGGAGGGTACATTGACTAAGTCAGCATTTGAACATAATATAAGAATTTCTCTCGCACATCACATGATAATCCCGGCAATATTTCTTGTAATACTGATAATACTTTTATCTCAGATTCCGGTATTCAACTGCCTTTTTCCTGCTGCTGTTTCAAGCAGCGAAGATATGTCCGCATTATATCATAACAGCAGATATATCAACTGTCATGCTGATTCACTTCATTACGCCGGTTACGATTACATGATTGGAGGCAGAGTAAAAGGTCATTATTACTACTCCCTCGAAGACGGTAAGTGCACCATATACGTATTATCATGCAAATATATACAGCAGTACGGAGAGTTTCCATCCACAATCAATGATGCCTCATTTCGCGCAGAACTTGTAATCAATGACAGCAACCTCCATGACCTGCTCTCATTAATGGCAGGTGACATGAACTGGTCTTACAGCGGCTTAAGTTCTGTAACTTCTACAGTTGTTGTTAACGAACTCCGGTACTCCCCGGTTCCTGTAGCAATACTCGGAATATTCTTAGTATTTGCTTTGATATTTACACTTGTCCATCTTGCAACAATAATAATAGGTCTTATTAATCCATATCACACTGCAATATACAATAACACTCTTGGCCGAAACAGCACTGTACATATCAAACAGGCATGCCGTGAGCTGATGACAGATTACAAAAAGGCCGGCGGCTTTTATGTAACAGCCAATTATGTCATATATGCCAACGCCCCTGTATCAGCAATAATCCCAATAGACCGTATAAGCGCTTTCTACAGTTACAGTACTCTTTGCGGGCTTCCTATGCGAAGGCATCTTGCAGGCACGATAACCTTCTTTATAGACGGACATGCTGCATGCCATATCCACAATCTTCCACCGGTGCTGACCGATGAAGTTACTCATGTCTTTGAGACATCCGGCATAACCAACGGCCGTGCCATCAACACCCAGTCATCGACGGACAACTCATGAATTCATCCATAATATAAAACCGTCACCTCATCATGAGGTGACGGTTTCGTAATCACTGATTATCCTGCTTATTATGCATCACGATTATGCATTCTTACCACAGCACTTCTTGTACTTAAGTCCTGAACCACATGGACATGGATCATTACGTCCAACCTTCTTATCCTTTACGACTGTACCCGAAAGCTTCTGCTTCTTATAAAGATCCTTTCTTACATCTTCTGTAAGAAGTGCATCCCACTGTGGAAGCTCATACAGCCACTCAGCTTTAGCACCAACCATATTATAATAGAGTTTTTCTTTGTCATACTCAAGACTTACTTCTGTATCCTCAGCCATTGTCTCGATTGGGTTAGGAGTCTTAAGACTGTCATTGATTCCATCAAGGAAACCAACCATAATCATAAGTTCAACATCATACTTCTTAGCAAGGTCGGCTACAGTTCCCTTAACAATCTCGTCAGGATTAGCAAGAATCTGCTCGTAGATTCCCTTCTCAAGATTAAAATATGTGCCCCAGAACTGATTTGCCTGCTGCTGATTCATCTCTGTCTCATAGGCCATCTTACGCCATGTCTCAAGTAATGTCATAATCTTCTCCTCATTTCTTATAATTAACCAAACGGGCTGCCGCACTACCATGCGACAGCCTGTGTACTGAACAATGATATACTATACTGTTAAAAAAGTCAATCCGCCAATTACTTATATTGGCTGTAAAGTGAACCTGTATACTGATAACTGCTGTAGCTTCCGGTGCTTGTATATGAATAACCGTTAAGGTTGGCAAGCTGTGACACCGACTTATTATAGATATTGGATGAGCTCGATGCTATACCGTAAGCATATGAACCTGTTCCGTTGAAGATACTCTTAACATCTGTCATATTAGCTGACTTAAACGCCTTCTCATCTATCGTAAGCTTGTTATCACTACCGATACTTATTCCAACATCAGCAAGAAGATTACTGTTAGCCTTAGTTGCCTTGACCATACTTGCTGTTGAAGAAAGGACTGATGAATCCTCTGATGATGCTGCGCTCTCTATTGTTGAGTTGTAATCCTTAACGAACTTTGAAACCGCCTTATAGATTGCATCAGTATCATACTCACTCTTAACTGTACCGTCATCCTGTCTGACATTCTTCTTGGTGAACACCGAATCCTTACCCTTAGATAATAATGCAAGCGAATCTTCCTGAAGTGCCTTGGCGCTGTCACGCACCGACGCTGCATTCTTCTTGGCACTGTCAGAGGCCACTTTAGAAGTTGTCTCTCCTGCTATCGAGCCAATCTTGGAATTACCATTATAATATGACTTCAACAGCTTATAATATGAACCATTCTTAATTGAACCATAATCAAACAGTGTAGACGAAGTACCTGATGTCTGACTTGTTCCAAACATAGAATTAAAAAATCCTGAACTAACTCCAAAATATGTTCCTGTACCAAATGAACTAATTGATGACATAATCAATACCTCCTTGTATAAATCCATGCACCCTCTTATTCATATTATATCACAGTATCCTTATAAATCAACAGGTACATCAATGAACATTGTATACATCACATGTCTTCAGTGCATATTTTTAAAAGTCTCCCTGCCGCATTAGACAACGGCACTTTATTATTGGCTGCAATACATATATTTCTAACGGGTATCTGCTCTTTTATATTAATTTCAAAAAGCTGCCCGCTGTCAATCTCATTACATGCGAAGTTTCTTACAACGCATCCTATTCCCATATTTCTCATACTGAACTGTACTATCATATCACTCGTTGCCAGTTCAAACTCCGGGTGAAGGCACACATTATGCCCCGCAAGATATCCGTCCACAAATCTTCTTGTACTCGTATTGCCCTCAAGGCAGATTACAGGATAATCTTCGAGTTCGCTGCATGACATCTGTCTTCCCTTTAATTCAGCAAAACGGCTTCCTGCAACAAACACGTCCTGAATCTCCATAACCGGCGTGATATCTACATCTTTATCATCATCTACGGGCGTACTGATAATTCCAAAATCAATACTTCCGTTTTTCAGGAACTGCAGCGTCTCCGGCGTAGGTGCATTAGTAACTGACACCTTTATATCAGGATAAAGATTATGGAACTTCTCAAGATACGGAAGGAGAAAATACTTTAGCGTCATGTCACTTGCTCCCACCGTTATCTCACCCGACTCAAGATTGAGCATCTGAAATAGCTTGTCCTCTCCAAGCCTTATATATTCATATCCCTGGCTCACATACGAATACAGTACCGCCCCTTCGCTTGTAAGCTTCACACCTTTTGGCATTCTTGCAAACAGCTTTACAGAAAGCTGGGATTCCATATGCCTGATTGCCTGGCTTACCGCAGGCTGCGAGATGCAGAGTTCCCTGGCAGCAAGCGATATGCTTCCAAGCTTCCCAACATAGTAAAATATCTTATAATATTCCAGATTTATATTAGTCCGTTCCATTCCTGTCTCCATTCCGGGGCATCCCCCCTTGGAAAATATTATATTGTACGTTATAATAATATTATTGCTTTAAAATTAATGAGGTACATAATGAAGAAAAAAGCTGCTGTTTTTATGGCAATACTTCCTGTATTGCTATTCATAATCATATATGTGTATTTTGCCTATAATCCATCAAAAGGCCTGCGTGGGGCATCCGGGGCATCTGCTGCGGAGGAGACAGCGGGCATTGATACATCCGTAACAATAACCGAAGTCACACTTCCTGCCGGACTTGATGCGGATGTATACTCTTCAGGCATGCATGAGGATGCTACTGATGAGGCAGGCAGGCCTCTGATTAAGTCTATGCAGCTTTATATGCTGATTCCCGTAAGGCATATTGCCCAGAATCCCGAACTTCCTACAGGCTGTGAGATTACTTCACTCACAATGGTTCTCAACTATCTTGGGTATAATGTCAGTAAAACATATATGGCTGACAACTACCTTGACCGTCTTGAGACGTTTGACGGAAGTTTCTATGATTATTATATCGGCAATCCATATGAAAGTGCAAGCTGGGGTTGTTTTGCGCCTGCCATAACAAGAAGTGCTTCCCGCTTTCTTGCTGACAATAATTCGCCACTCAAGGCGCACAACATAAGCGGTGCGCCATTACAGACACTGTTTGATGAGATATCTGACGGCAATCCTGTAATCGTATGGAGCACAAGCAAATGGGGAACGCCTACAACCTACTCTTCCATCCGGCTTAATGATAATACAGTATTCAACTGGCCCAGCAATGAACACTGCGTTGTTCTCACGGGATTCAATCTTGAGAAGAACACCGTGTTCATTGCTGACCCTTTAAGTGATATCGTCGAACGTGACCTTACGGAATTTGCCGCAGCATACAGTGCCTACTACCGCCAGGCTGTGGTAATAAAATAGTCTCTGGCACGCCGGTTCCCCATATGCTTCTCCTGCATGCTGACTTTCTATTGCAGCTCGGCAATTCCACTCAGGCGTACATACATATCTGATATCTTATACCATGTAGGATAATCAACAATTCCTGTCTGTTGCAGCCTGAATATCTTCTGGAATGCCCTGACTGCATCAGCAGTGCGCTCGCCATATATCCCATCAGGAATAAGAACAGGTATTGAACTATAGAATTCCCCTATAAGATTCAGCTGCTCCTGAATCTGCCGCACCTTGCTTCCTGATGAACCTATATCAAGATTACTCCCCGGCCATGATGCCGGTATTCCGCTTATCTCTTCTGCCGTATTTATATACATATCGTCGCCATAATAATTACGGAGAATCTGTATTTCTGAGTAGCCCTGGTCTCCAAGTGCTTTTGACCCCCACTGGCTCAACCAGTTCGGGCATGACACGCGTCTTCCGTCACAATACTGTGTAAGTATCGGCTGCTTTACATTAGGACGCGAAAGATAATTGGTGAATATCTCATCTACAATCTGTGATATATTTTCAAATATATTACGCCCATACACCCATTTATGGTCAAATGCAGTAGACGAAGTTATTGTGAAATCGTATCCGCGGTTTCTGTACCACTCAGTATAGACCCTGTTCAATGTAAATGATATTATAGCAAGAATATTAGCACGCAGAGTCGCGTCCGGCCATGTCGAATATATCTCGCTGCTTGCTACATTTTTAATATAATCGGTAAATCTCTCATAATAATTCCTCGCTGTTGAATCTGTCGGGACCCCATCATGGACTATAATATATTCCGGCACAACCACGCGGCTTAGTACTATTTCTCCGGGCTGCCCAACAGGCTTGGTCTCTGCCTCCGCTATCTTGGGCGGAAAGTTGCCCCACAGCGTATTGGCAGGAATTACAATATTTCCTGCCAATGTTGTAACATTTCTTGGCACAAGCCTTATTCCCTGAAGTGCTGTTGTATCCGCAAACAGTGAAATTCCCGAAACATTAAAGCTTTCATAACCGGATGCGGTTACCGTAACGCTGTACTCCGCATATGGCTGGACATCACCCGGTTCCATGCTGTACTCAACCGGTGGTGCAGCAAGCTCAACCGCATCAGTCTGTCCGTCAGAATCCGTGACAAGCTGTTCAATATCTGTCTCCGGTTCTCCGCTGTATGATATACTTACCCTTGCGTCCTGAAGCGGCTTCATTGTATCTCCTGCCACAACACTCACCTGAAGAAACCCGCTGTCTGTTGCATTATTACCGTTAATTGCATCCATATTCTATACCATTTCCATATTATATAATCTAAAGCTACTATATGCACAAATGTGTGATGTATTGCATAAGATAATAGCAAAATGTAAAATTTCACATGCAGCTGTCTGAACAGCTGACCTGAATGGAGGATATAATGGCTCAGTATAAAGTTGCAATTGATGCCGGCCATGGCGGCAGTGACCCCGGTGCTGTATATAACGGAAGACAGGAAAAAGATGATGTACTCCGCCTTGCAATGGCCGTCGGCAAGATACTCGAGAATAGCGGCGTTGATGTATTTTATGTAAGAAATGACGATACCTACGAAACGCCTTTTAAGAAAGCCACGGACGCTAATAATTCCGGAGCCGATCTTTTCGTATCTCTCCATCGCAATTCATCAGAGATACCTAACCAGTACTCCGGTGTTGAAAGCCTTGTATATGCAGATGGCGGTACAAGAAGTCTTCTTGCCGATAATATCAATTCCGAATTGAGTGCCATCGGTTTTAACAATCTTGGCATTGATGAACGCCCTAATCTTGTTGTTCTCAAACGCACCAAAATGCCTGCCGTTCTCGTTGAGACCGGTTTTATAAACAGCGACACCGACAACCGGATATTTGATGATAATTTTAACAAAATTGCACAGGGTATTGCTGATGGCATACTTACAACAATATACCAGACTAACAGGCCGTCAAAGCAGGCGCGGCCCGTATCTGCTGATGCCGGCAATACGGTAAGCCCAGAAAATGATTCATCAGCAGGGCATTACATCCAGCCATCAGCAGAGGCTTCTCTGTCGCCGGAAGCAGTGCCGTCTACACCTCCACGTACAATGCCCGATGGCAGTTATACAAAATGGGGCTGTAACTGTGAGAACATGAATGACAGTAATGCACAGTTTGATAAATTATACCGTGTACAGGTAGGCGCATTCCGTAATAAAGAATCTGCCGACCGTATGCTCAACTCACTTCTCATAGAAGGATTTCCCGCCTTCATCGTGTATGATGATGGCATATACAAAGTACAGGTTGGTGCGTATGGCTACCTTGCCAACGCAATCAAGATGGAAGAACGTCTTAGACGGTTCAGATATAACACTTACATCACAACCTGACAGATTGGTTCTGTAATCATAAAAAGCGCCTCTGTTCGCGAACATATTACCATTCACAAACAGAGGCGCCTTTGAATTATTGCAAAAGCCTACCTTCTATACATATCTGTCTGCCGCAACACAAATCCGGCCTTTTTTGGTCTCATATATAATTCCTTCATATACAAACTTACCGAATCCTCTTACTGCAACAACGTCTCCGGGCTTCACAACTCCACTGTTATTCTCATACTGCCGTCCGTTTACAAACACTTTCTTATCACGGAACATCTCTATCGACTGGCTGCGTGACATATTATAAAGCTTGGATATAACTGCATCAAGCCGTTCAGATGATATAACAAGTTCCTGCCGTTCAAGCTCAACAGAAACACTTGCCGTTATCTCTTCCGTGCTCAGTATCCTGCACTTAACACTTGTATGCTTTACCTTATCAAGGCTATCTGCTATATATGGGACTATTTTTCTGATCGCAAATACATACGCCGTCTTATCCCTTATCATTATATCTCCTATAACATCGCGTTCAATTCCAAGATTCATGAGTGCGCCAAGGAAATCTCTATGTGTAAGTTCATCGGAGAACTTTTTAATGAGAGGTTCTATCATAACAACGTCAATAGGAAAATCCTCTTCATATCCGAATTCTTCTGCGTTGCCGAATCTTGCCATAACTCTCTCGCATCCGTCTGTACCACCGAAAAGAGTAACATATCCTGCCGGTGCACTGTCGCACGCAATTGCGGCATCCGGCATTGACAGAAAATCCGTGAAAAGATATATTCCCTGATTATATGACTTTCTGGCAAGCTCATCGAATCTCTTTTTTAACTGCTGGTCATTATTGTCCATATGCCACCATCGTCAGATCGTATAATCAGCCCAGACTCTGTCACACACATAATTATTCATCTTTTCCCTGTGTGCAACATGCAATGGATCATTACCGAAGTTTCTGCAGGCCTCCATGTCCTCGAATTCACAATACATGACGATATCATGCGGTCCTCCGGTCTCATTAACACCTATCTCAGCTCTGATAAGTCCCGGAACCTTACCGTTCATATTAGCTACAGATGCCTTAATATCACTTATAACCTTATCTCTGCCTTCACTATCCGCCGCATCAGTAAGGTGAAACATTGCTATATGTCTTATCATAGTTATTCTCCATCTGCACTGCCTGCAGTCTCCTCATATATCTTAACCGTTCCGCTCTGTGAAGTCATTCCGTCTATAAGTGAATTGATATATTCCTGTGACTTCGAACTCTTCATGCTGTCAGTCATTATCGACTTCTGCGCATCAGTAAGATATCTGCTGCTGAAGTAAAGCACATAATTCTTATTATCATCCGCAACTGTTACTACTGTCTTATCGCCTTCCTTACGCACACTGTCAAAAAGCCATGATGTAACTTCGGCTCCTGTTGTGATTGATGACTGCGTTGCTCCCGTTGCAAGTGACTTATCATCTGTCTCGTATCCGCTCTTAAGATCATCTGCCGCATACTGAGGGCAGAGTGCTCTGAATGAGCTGCCATCAGTTATTGATGCAAGCATCTCATTGGCCTTATCAAGATCAGCAACTTCCAGATATCTGTAATCAACAACATCATATTTATCCTTATTCTCATTGTAATAATCGTTAATCTCTGCATCTGAGAATGTAAGATTCTTCTGATAATCATCATAATAAGCATTAGCACGCAGATACTGCTTAACATAAGATTCAATGCTGCTCTGTGTAGCATAATCACCGAATGTCTTCTTATAATAATCCTTAACACTGCTGCCATCATCAGAAGCAGCCTTCTCAATTGATGAGTTAAACTCATTATAATCATCCGTATCATCGTAACTGAATGAATTCTTATCCGCTTCTGCCGATAATGCTCTCATCTCTTTTATCATCTCTACCGCATTAACGCCAAAATAATCAGCCCATGTCTCATCTCCGCGATATGTCTGCTTTGAAAGGTCTGAACCTGTATCAAGTCCAAAATATGATGCATATGAGCCATAGGTATTCATAAAGTTGTTAATTCCCATATGATAATAAAAATCATATTCAACTCTGCCTATCTTCTCGCCATTAACGGTAACAGCCGTGCCGTAACGCTCATTAACTTTTTTACCTATTGCAAATATCAGTGCTGCCGCAACTGCCACAAGTACGACAATCAATGTAATCCTCGTGATTAAAGTGTTACGCTTGTCCTTCTTCTGTTCTTCCTTCCTCTTGGCAAGCTTCTTATCATAGCTTGTTACTACTTTGCCGTCAGCATCATATATGGATGCCTGCTTCTTCTGCATATTCTCCGCAGCCGCCTTGCGGTTTGCTTCACGTCTCTTTTCTTCTCTGACCTCTTTTGGGGTCTTCTTAGACACATCTTCCATAAGTCCGTAAATTCCTTCCCAATTCTCCATATTACCGTCAGTATAAACAACCGACAGACATACATATAATTATATCCTTATCAAAGAATTGTTGCAACTGTTTCATCGCATTTTCACATATTATGATTGTACTTGATATTGCGCCCCGCTATCTTCATAAGTGCAGATATTGTCCTCTGTATCATCTTCTTGGTTGACGGATCCATATTTTTCATTGACTTAAGTATCAGTTTCGCACTTTTAAGTCCGTTAACAGACAGTTCAAGGAGGGTCTTTGCTTCCGTCTGCTGTACTATGGCATACATAGCATCAACAAATTCCCTGCGTTGCTCACTGTTCATCGAATATATCCACTCTTTGAGTGTCGCATCCATAAAAATACTGCTTTCATTCACATTATCAAGGCACACAAAATACCTGCCGAGCACCTGCCATGAATATGTGTCATGCTGATAGATTCCAAGCTGTGTACTCTCGACCACTGTGTACCCGACCGGATGTCCGAGAAGCATACCTACAACAGATGACTGCGGAACATATGAGTGAATCTGTGATGCTATATTTTTGAAATTCGACTCGTCAAGAACGTGATTCATGAATCCCGGTCCGTCAAAGCAATACACGCCGCGTATTCTTTCCTGAACCTGCTTATCAGCATATGATGCCGCATATATTGCAAGATTACCGCCCTTTGAGTGTCCTCCGATTCTTATCCTGCCTTCAAATGTTCCTGCCACAGTATTAAGATATTTAAGTGCCTCAACCTGTGACGGAACCGGTGTCTGAAAACTCATGTTAAGGTCTTCTTTCCATCCGACTATAGTATCATCAGTTCCCCTGTATGATATATAAACGGTGGCATCTCCGGGAAATATGCACACGGCACCGAACTGTTTCTCCTCCTCTTCATCAGCCACAGTGCTGTATGCTGCAAGCTTCATACTGCCAAATCTTCTGCTTGACGCAAGCTTTTTAAGGAGCAGCGTATCATTGTCTGACAAAAGCAATCCTTTTGTTGCACTGTCCCTAAGCTCAAATAACCGCTGTGACGCTTCCGAAAGCGTCACAACGGCCTCACCAAAAGATGCTGCAGGTTCATTCCCCACAACACCATCAAAATTCATATATGAAATCTGTGCCATAATAAGGCAGTCAACATCATTAATTCCTGACTGGTGAATCGTTATGTCCCCACGCCAGTCAATATAATCAAGCATGTTAGCCATAAAGCCTCCATTCTGTGCACTATATACTATTGTGCCATTACTATCTGTGCATTGAGAATGAATCCATATCATATCCGGCAAGATTCTGCTCAATATTCCTTGAATCAGCCTGAGCTATAAGCGTATCTCTGTCCTTCCTGGATGGAAGCTCAGCTCTGTGTGCACTCGGACCGCCTACGCATCCGCCTTCACATGCCATTCCTTCAATAAAATCTTCAGGGAGCTTGCCAAACTTAAACAGTGTAAGTATCTTCTTACACTCAGCTGCGCCACTGCACTTTGCCACCTTGACATCTGTCTCCTGTCCCATCTCCTTCATACTTTCAAGGACAGCTGCCGTTACTCCTCCGCCATTACCAAATCTCTTACCGAATACACTTGCTTCCTGACGGTCATCTTCTTCAGGCTCAAGCACAACATCCTTTGCCCTTAATATTGCACGTATCTCGCCAAATGTAAGAACATAATCAGCATTACCTTTTATTGACTTGTCCTTACTCTCTGACTTCTTAGCAACACATGGACCTATGAATACCGTTATGGCGCCTTCGTCCTTAGCCTTTATCATTCTTGACACTGCGCACATAGGTGATACGGTTGTAGAGACATTCTCCATAAGTTCCGGAAAATGCTTTTTAACCATGTTAACAAAAGCCGGACAGCATGACGTTGTCATCTTCTTACCATCCCTGTACGCCTCAAGCCATTCTTTGGCTTCCGAATATGCTGTCATGTCTCCGCCGAGACCTACTTCATAAAGATCTGAAAAACCGACCTTCTTAAGTGCTGTTCTCCAGCTTGCCATAGTTATGTCAGCTCCGAACTGTCCTTCCGATGCCGGCGCAATCATTGCATATACATGCTTACCTGCACGGATTGCATTGATAACATCAACTATGTATGCCTTGGAACCAATTGCACCAAACGGGCAGCTGTGAATACACTTGCCACACTCGATGCATTTGCTCTCATCTATCTTACTTACACCATACTCATCCATCTCAATTGCGCCAACCGGACATGTCTTCATGCAAGGTCTTATAAGATCCGCAATTGCATTATAAGGACATGCCTTGGCACACTGACCACACTCGCGGCACTTCTGAGGGTCTATATATGCACGGTCACGTCCCATGCTTACAGCCCCGAACTTGCAGGCCTGCTTACAAGCCTTCATCATACACAGACGGCAGTTATCCGTAACTGTATATCTTGCAATCGGACACTCTTCACATGCCGAATTAATTACCTGTATAATGTTATCAGAATCAGAATCTGTAGGATTAAGACCTTCTGCCAGACGTATTCTCTGCCTTATAATCTCTCTTTCCTTATAGATACAGCAACGGAACTGCGCCTTAGGACCGGGAATCATATTATATGGTATATCATCCTTCTTCTCATCAAATGTTCCTTCAAAAGCAAGCTTCGCTACCTGATAATAAACTTCGTGCTTTATCTTAATTATTGTTGCATCATTAGATAACATCATAGACCTCCAAATCCGCATAACTGTTATGTTATAACTATTATGTTAATATTTTCACACTCATTATATGCAAATTTTTATCATTTGTAAATGAGAAATAATATTTATTTTTATAACTTATTCCGGCGATATTTCCATATTCGTTATGTTATGGAATAGCTTTTCCATCTGCCTACTGCATAAAAATATATTGACATGGCTGTACCGATTGACCATCCTACCGGCCATGCACTCCATATGCCTACTACTCCGAATCTTGCTGAAAGCATTACTGCAAGTACAACCCTCAGTATAAGATCCGTAAATGTTGTTATCATAAATGACTTCATAGCACCTGCACCGCGTAATACGCCGTCGCACATAAGCTTTGTAGACACAACAAAATAAAACGGTGCAAGAATTCTTAATATCTGAATCCCTGTTTTCATAGCATCTCCGGTTCTGTCATTTATAAACAGAAGTAATATGCTTTTTCCTCCAAGCATATAGAGCGCAGCCACAGGAATACAGATAATATATACAAGCTTAAGTCCTCCCTTAAGTCCGCTGCCGACACGTTCCGTCCTGCCGGCACCCATATTCTGTGCCGTAAAGTTGGAAACTCCGTTACCAAGTGTCGTAAATGAAGTTATGACCATATTATTAAGCTTAATTGCCGCCGAATACCCTGCAATAACCGGCGCTCCATATCCGTTAATTACACTTTGTATTATTATGTTGCCTACAGACACAAAGCTCTGCTGAAGTATGCTTGGCACCGCTATATTGGTTATCTTGCCAAGAAGCCCCCATGAAAATATCTGCGGTTTATGTACATCTTCATTCTTTATCTTTGCAAGTCTTTTGAATACGAGTAAAACTGCTGCACCGCAGCTTATTCCCTGACACAGGAATGTTGCCCAGCCGACTCCCGCAACTCCCATCTGGAATTCCTTAACAAACAGAATATCAACAAATATGTTAGCCGTCGATGAACACGCCAGCAATATAAATGGCGTTCTGGAATCTCCCATCGCAGAAAATATGCCCGTTGCAATATTATAGAAGAAAAGAAACAGAAGTCCCATCGTATAGATATTAAGATACAGCAGTGAATCTGCCATAATGTCATCCGGTGTTCTTATAAGTGCAAGCATGTTCCTGCCAAACAGAAGTCCCACTGCCATAAGTACGGCACACAGTATTCCGCTCGCAATGAATGTTGTACTTACAGCTGTCTTCATTGCCGAATATCTTTTGCCACCGAACAGATTGGATACTATAACCGAGCATCCCATATTACATCCAAATGCAAATGCTATGTATATCAGCGTTATCTCATATGAGTTACCTACTGCTGCAAGAGCATTTTCGTGTATAAACTTGCCTGCGACAAAGCTGTCGGCAATATTATAAAGCTGCTGGAATATCATACTTCCAAGGAGCGGAAGTGAGAACTTAACCAGCTCTGCCGACGGATTCCCCTTCGTCAAATCCCTATTCATATTTAATCCTCCATTCAACATTCACAGATCTATCTCAGTTTTTCAACAAACATCAGACAGAAGCTTATGAGCAGCAGTGCAACCGACATCCATATTACGTGTATTCCGTATCTTACAGACATTACGCCTCCGATTCCGGCACCTATTGCAAAGAAGAATATTATCCCAAAATAATACGCTGCCTGTCTTAGCTTTTCAGAATCTTTTTCTCTCATATAGAGGGAAAGTGCCGCTGTTCCGCTTCTCAGGTTACCTATACACATAGTACTTGCATATGAATAACCGTTCACCTTACGGAATGTCTGAACCTGCATTGCACATGCAAATGATACAAGTGTTGTCGCCGCCATGTTAAAATCAACCGGTATGAAACCTACAATCCCGAGAATAATTATCTCCAGCAGAAGTATCCCCTGTCTCCAATGCAGCTTCTGTGCATATCTGAACCTGTTCTGCACTCTCTCTGCAAAGAATACTCCAAGTCCGAATGCAATCAGCGGTACAAAATAATGCAGAGCCCTGCTCCAGTCGCCATCCATAAAATACTGGCTCATCAGCACCACATTACCTGTCTGCGCATTTGAGAATACCTTATCCCGCGTATTATACGTATACGCATCCTGAAATCCTCCTGACAATGCAAGGAATATGCTGTTGATAAATGCTTCTGACATCTGTTTTTCTGACAGAAGCTTTGCAAACATTGTTTCACATTTTTCTTTCATATATTTTTCCTCACTTTTTCAACATTAACGTATACGCCTTTTTGTGCTTTATGTCAACCATGAATACATAAAAAATACCTGACGCAGTTCAACTGCGCCAGGTATGATTCCCATGCACCTGTCAGATACACATTATGTTATATATTGTTCTTAAAGGATTGGATTACATCATTCCACCCATGCCTGCACCTGCTGGCATTGCCGGAGCGTCTTCCTTGATTGTTCCAACAGCAGCTTCAGTTGTAAGAAGTGTAGATGCAACACTTGTAGCATTCTGAAGAGCACTTCTTGTAACCTTAGCAGGGTCAAGGATACCAGCCTCAACCATGTTCACATACTTCTCATTAAGAGCATCATATCCTGTACCAACCTCAGACTCTCTTACGTTGTTGATAATAACAGCGCCTTCAAGTCCTGCATTGTTAGCAATGTGGAACAGTGGAGCTTCAAGTGCCTTAAGAATAATCTCAGCACCTGTCTTCTCATCTCCTGTAAGTGAAGCAGCAAGCTTTGCAACTTCCTTAGATGCGTGGATATATGCTGAACCACCACCTGAGATAACGCCTTCCTCAACTGCTGCTCTTGTAGCATTAAGGGCATCTTCCATACGAAGCTTAGCTTCCTTCATCTCTGTCTCAGTAGCAGCACCTACTCTGATAACAGCTACGCCGCCTGCAAGCTTTGCAAGTCTTTCCTGAAGCTTTTCCTTATCAAAGTCTGATGTTGTCTCTTCTATCTGAGCCTTAATCTGTGCAACTCTTGCATCGATATCAGCCTTGTTGCCTTCACCGTCAACGATAACTGTGTTCTCTTTCTGAACCTTAACAGACTTAGCTCTGCCGAGCATATCCATTGTTGTATCCTTAAGCTCAAGTCCGAGTTCTTCTGAGATTACCTGACCACCTGTAAGAATGGCGATATCCTTAAGCATCTCTTTTCTTCTGTCGCCATATCCCGGAGCCTTAACAGCTACAACATTAAATGTTCCTCTTAACTTATTAACAATAAGTGTTGTAAGAGCTTCACCCTCGACATCCTCTGCAATAATAAGAAGCTTTGAACCACTCTGTACAATCTGCTCAAGTATTGGAAGAATCTCCTGAATGTTAGAAATCTTCTTATCTGTGATAAGGATGTATGGATTGTCAAGGACAGCTTCCATCTTATCCATATCTGTTGCCATGTATGCTGAGATATAACCTCTGTCGAACTGCATACCTTCTACAAGGTCAAGCTCTGTCTTCATTGTCTTAGATTCCTCGATTGTGATAACACCATCGTTAGAAACCTTCTCCATTGCATCTGCTACCATCTGGCCTACTTCTTCGTCACCTGCTGAGATTGATGCAACCTTTGCAATCTGATCCTTGCCTGTAACTTTCTCGCTCATATGTGCAATAGCCTCAACTGCACAATCAGTAGCCTTCTTCATGCCTCTTCTTAAGATGATTGGATTAGCACCTGCTGCAAGGTTCTTCATACCGGCATTAACCATTGCCTGTGCAAGTACTGTTGCTGTTGTAGTACCATCACCTGCTGCATCATTAGTCTTTGTTGCAACTTCCTTAACAAGCTGTGCGCCCATATTTTCAAACTTATCTTCGAGTTCTATCTCCTTGGCAATTGTAACACCATCATTAGTGATAAGCGGTGCACCATATGACTTGTCAAGAACTACATTACGACCCTTAGGTCCAAGTGTTACCCTTACTGTATTGGCAAGCTTGTTAACGCCTGCTTCCATTGCTGATCTGGCATCTGCTCCGTACTTAATTTCCTTTGCCATAATATCTTAGTCCTCCTAATATTCTGATACTATTTATAAAATGTTATCCTGTATGCGTTACCACATATCCGAATTGATTACTCGATTACTGCAAGAATATCTCCCTGCTTAACAATGATATATTCTTCATCTTCAAGCTTAACTTCTGTTCCGGCATACTTAGAATAGATAATCTTGTCACCAGGCTTAACCTGCATTGTAACTTCTTTGCCATCTATAACTCCGCCAGGACCAACTGCGATTACCTCTGCCTGCTGTGGTTTTTCTTTTGCCTGACCCGGCAGAACGATTCCTGACTTTGTTGTCTCCTCTGCAACTAACTGCTTGATTACTACTCTGTCACCTAATGGTACTAACTTCATTATGTCCTCCTTCTTGTGCTCAATGCACACAGTCTTAATATTCTATTGCTTTAGTATTGTTAGCACTCATTTATCTCGAGTGCTAAACCTTGAACATATATTATTCAATTTGCCCTTATAATGCAACTGTTTTTTGCTCCCATGTTTTTTCTGTTTTCTGGTATTTTCTCTTGTTTCCTCTCATTATCTCTATTTTTCTCACTTTATCTCATTTTGATTATTTTATATTTTGTTAAGATTTTGATGACATTTCTCTTCCATAATAAAATATGTACTGCTGTGCAAAACCGCCATACTCTCCAAAATGCTCAGCAGCAAAACTCTCTATTACCTTTTTTGGTGTCTCTCTGCCGTCAAAATACATCTGTTCCATCATTCTTTTTATCCACACGTCAACCGGAAATGCTGCAGTCTGTCCCAGAGAGAACAATGCGACACAGCTCGCGACCTTAGTACCTACACCCTTTATCTGCATCAGTTCTTCAAGACATTCCGCAATTCCATCTGTCCTGAGTCTCCGTTCATTAATACGGCCTTCCTTCACACTGCATACCGCATCCCACAGATATGGTGCCCTGAAGCCTGTTTTGCACTCTCTGAATGCTTCAACTCCCGCATTACTGTATAGCGTATCACAGTCAGGAAATGCATAATATTCCTGTCCGGCAATATCTCCGAGATATGTGCCGTAATCATGTGATATCTTTGCCACAATCTGTTTTATATGCGGTATCTGCTTATTCTGTGAAATTATAAATGACATCAGCGTCTCAAAGAATTCCTGATTGAGTATCCTTACTCCTCCCATTGCATTAATGGCATCTTCAAGCCTTGAATCATATCTGACAAGATATTCTTTGATGCTGCTGTAGTCTCTGTCCATATCAAAATATGACCGCCATATATTCTCGTACTGCCCTTTGTCCGTATCATACAACACAATCCCTGTATCTGTCTGTGCTGCATGAAGGAGCATACCGTTAGCTGCAAGTGCGTAATCATGGTCATCAATCCTGTTAAAATGAAAGCACTGTCCGCACTCTAATGTCTGCGCTATGTCAAAATCACTGACTTCCGCAATCTCAAGATCCTTACCGTATTCTTTTATCTTCATCCTATCTCCGTTCCATGCACATATTGCACATAATTCATTAAGTATTTTCCAAAAATTTATAAATTGTACGCCTTTAATTTTATGGTAAAATAGAGTACAATATTCATTACGATATTATACATTATATTTATTATATTTTGAATATATAAATCTTGGAGGAATACACTATCATGAAAAAGGACACTGGTTTATTAATTGCAAAAGCTGCTGCCGTTGCCGCATCTGCATTTGCTGCAGGTGCACTTCTCCTTAAGTTCAAAAAAGACAACGATACGCTCACTGCATATGAGAATGAAGATGATGATGATTTTGGCGATATCGATACATTAGATAACATTAACCCGGACACAACTACGCGTGAATACGTTGCAATAAATATAACAGGCAATTCTTCTAAAAATATATCAGAATCTGATGACACAGACCGATAATATCTGAACGGAGATTATATGAACCGACATTTTGGCCGATATCTTGTGCAATGCTCTCTTATTCTTTGTATGGTACTGCTTTGTCAGGCTCTGTCCGCCTGCGGTAATATATATGATATTGATACATTACTGTCAGGCTCCAAAGCCGCATCAGCTGACAGCAGATATACACTCTGTACCAGTCAGGATGACATAACAAGCCTGCTTTTGCAGACCATGTATGAGAATAAAGATTCATGCACATTCAATGTACCAGACAAATCATACGTTGACGCCGATGCATGGCTGAACTCACTTGCAGGACTTAACAAAATACATTGCGAATATATTACATATTCAGGTTTCTGTCAGGTTACTGCGCAGATTGAATACTGGGACAATTATCCGATAATATACGCTTACCGTTCCAATGATATATCAGCTCTCAATGAACAGCAGACTGCCATGTATGACAGATACTGTGATATACTCAGCTCCACTGTATCATCATCTAATCCTGATGTCATCAATGAGCTTACCGTTCATGATTACATTGTAAATAATGTCCGGTATGTTCTTGACCGTAACTCTGACTCGCCTGCATATGATGCGCTTTTTAACGGAAGTGCTTCATGTTCAGGATATACAGAAGTATTTCAGACCCTGATGGATATGGCAGGAATCAGATGCATCCCTGTCACCGGGCAAGCCGGCGGCGATAGCCATATATGGAATATGGTATGCTTAGACGGTCAGTGGTATCATGTCGATACTACATGGGATGACCCGGTTGGAGGAGATGGTACCATAAGACATAATTACTTTAATATAACCGATGATGACATCCTGCTTGACCACACAATAGAATCCTGGCATCCGGCTGCCGCAGGCACCGATCTGGCTTACTATAATGTTCTTGGATATACTCTTTTCTCATCACAGAGCGAACTCAATCATTATCTTGCTTCACAGGTTAAGTCACATGCCGCCTCATGTAATTTTATGACGCGCGGTTTCACTCCTGACATCCGCGCGGGTGTCAAATGTGGCAAAAAGACTGTATCTTATCGTGTCCTGGCAACTGAACGCACAGGATATTCAACTTATACCGTTACATTTGAATATTAAAATAACTGCTGTACGCATCTGTCATCCGAACAGAGCATACGGCAGTTATTTTATTGGATAATCATCTGTTACCTTATATGGCTTTGTATAAAATTAACAATTATCTTACGTGTCTCATCCTGTGCCTCTGCGGTCTCAAACTTTCTCTCCGGGTGCCATTGAAGTGCCAGTAGCTTCATCTCTTCAGAGCCATACGCTTCTATCGTATGATTCTGCTCATCTACCGCAAGCACCTCAAAGCATGGTGCAAGCTCTCCCTCATATATTACGTCCTGATGATAGTTATTAACCTGTATTATTCTGTCTTCCTTAACAAGTCTTACAGGATGGTCTACTCCTCTCGGTCTTTCAATCTTAAGCTTAGGATGGTAATGGAGCCTGCCGCCAAAAAGAACATTTATATACTGCATTCCGCGGCATGTAGCAACTATCGGTATTCCATGCTTAATACAGTATCGTATAAGCTTCTCCTCAGTAATATCCCTGTGCGGCTGTATCTCATCATTATGAGGCCTGTCATAACATTCCGGCTGCAATGAGCCGCCTCCTACAACAATAAGAAGGTCTATCTTATCATCAAACAGCTTCTCTATATTCCTGTTATGATTAGATACCGGCTTAGGTATAAATCCCATAAGCTCATAAAAACGCATGTATGCCGATTCAAGTATGTCTGTAGGGTCTCCGTATGCGTTAACGCCTTCTCTCTGTGTTATAAGGGCATGCAGGTTGTTATACTGGATTCCCGGCTTAATCTCTCCGTTCTTACAGTCCAGTTCAAGATAATCCATCTTGGATACCGCATTATAAATCTTCTCTCCACAACCTATTGCAGCAGGTATATCGAACTCTGCACATCTTATTGCCATGTGTGATGCCGCTCCGCCGTATTTGGTGATAAATCCCTTAATATTCTTGGTAAATATCCACTCATATCCGGGGTCTGCCTTGGTAAGGACTACTATCCTGCCTGTAATATCCGCATCCTTGTCATCCTCAAGCATCACAACCTCGCCCTCTATCCTCTTGGATGTAATAAAGTTAGGTCTTGCCTCATATACCGGAATAATATCAAAGCTCAACGGTGATAGAATTACCTCAGGAAGCAGCAGTGTTCTGTATTCACGGTACTGCTTACGTCTTGTATACGCAAGTTCAAGCCATTTTTCCTTAAGAGCCTCACTCTGTACATCTTTTCTGATTGCCCTTATATCCGCAACAGAAAGCCATGACAGGTCTTCAACCCGTACTTCGGCAATATTGCCTATCTTACGTATAAGTTCAAGTACAAGACTGAGCGACTTGGTAAATTCAAATTTAAAATACTCTCTCTGCTCTATTCCCTTAATAAGAAACTTCTTAAAATCCTTCTCAGGTATATCTATTCCATTATCATCAAGAGCTTTTTTAAGCGGTGCAAGGTCAATATCAAGGTACTTTGAATTCTTAGGTGTCTTATTCCTGGCAGATACCGGCCTGAAGTTCATGGCATCATATCTTTCTGAACGTATATCATAAGTATCACTTCTCAAATGCCCGTACTTGGCATAGAATTCCTCGCTGCTCATCTTATTATTGGAGAACTGTTCAAAATCATCATTGAATGCAGAAGAGACCGTAGATATTGACTTCATGAAGCCGTCAGTCTCCTCATGTGAGTAATATCCTGCCTCTGAAAGTGTTCTTATAAATGACCTCGCAATAAATGCAATTCTTGCCTGTCTTGCAAACTGCGGCGTACCATACGTCTCCAGTGTATTAAGAAGTTCGAGTATTCCCTTCGCAATCTCATATATTCCCGCATCCGAACGGCGCAGCTGCTCCATCTTATCACGGCACTTATCAAGAACAGCCAGCGATTCCATATCCTCTTTTATAAGCCTGTCCTGATTGTTGACTGCATCTATCGTAATCTCCTTGACAGCATCTATCAGTGTACGGCGTTCTTCCTCAGTAAAGCCATACTCCAGCATCTTAAGGCTGTTCTTCTCCGTCATAAAATCATAGCTGCTGTAGGCTATCTCAAACTCTATCTTGTCATGTGCCGACAAATCCTCCTCCAGCCTCTTCTGGTAGAAATCGACAAGTCTCATCGCAAGACCTTCTGAAACCGATGCCGGTATAAGTGAATAAAAAGAATAATTAAGGTTAATATACGGCTTATTACCTACCTGATACATAAGATCCTGGTCGAGCTTTCTGTAGCCCAGCTTATTTATTCCACTGTTCCATGCATTATGTGTGATAATCTCACGATAAAGTGAATAATCAAGTGTCTTTGGATTAGTTCCTATTATCTCAGAAGGATTCCAGAATGCCATATCCGAGAGCTTCATGGTACGTCCCGTGATTATATCAACCTTACGTTCATACTGCTCTCTTACTTTCTTCTTAAGCAGGAAAAATGCATGGTCATCCTTAATATCTGTCTCATGGTAACCTGCCGCAAGCGGTCTTACCTGAAAAAGTATTATCTCATTATTACTGTCAATAGCAAACTCGATGTCAAGCGGTATACCTTCTATAATATTCTCTACTTCCCTGACTGCCTGTACAAGGCTCTTCCAGTGCGGAGGAAGCTTCTTAGGCATTATATCCTTGGCTATCCAGAGCATCTTACCGCCACGTCCGCTTGTTACGCTGTCTGTTGAACCCCTGTCATCATAATTCACAAGATAGTATGGTCTGTCTCCCTTAAGATCCCTTGTAAATATTACACCGCTAAGACACACATCTGTTGCCTGCCTCTGTATAAGTACCTGCTCACCGAGTACAGATTCCATATCTTCCTGATATGACGCGATTACCTGTTCTACCGAATCCTGAATCTCCTCAAGACTTGCTGAATCAACATCCAGAATACTCTTGTAATGTCCTGCATTAGAATACTTAAGGGAATCTTCCTGCGTAGATGAACTTCTAACTACAATCCTGCTGCCCTCAAAACGTTCCCTGATTTCCTGACATACACGCTCTTTATCCCGCCAGAAATCCTCAACTTTAAGAATATACATCTTCTCTATTCTTGCTTTTTTTATGAGATTCTTCATCGCATAAAGGGTGTTGGCCTTCGTAGAAATGATATTACCTGTAATTTTTTCCATATCTGCCTCATTTCCTGATATTATCTGTCAACATCGTCATAATTATCATAAACACATTTAACTATATATGAATTATAAAAAAAATGTGTCTTTTTTGCAATAAACTTATCCTAATAAATCAAAATAAATCAATAAATATTGTTATTTTAATCATCCTGGAATATAATCGGAGTATCTTACGTGATATTATTAAGAAAGGAACATACATTACAATGATACTCGCAATAGACATGGGTAATACAGCAGCTGTTCTCGGATGTATTGACGATCAAAAGATATATTTTACAGAAGAATTATCCACAGACCTCTCCAAATCCCCGCTTGAATACGCAATGGGAATTAAGACAGTTCTTGAACTTTACAATATAGATTCTGATAATATAAGCGGTGCAATAATATCCTGTGTTGTACCTTCACTTCAGCAGGTGATAAGCAGGGCTGTCCAAAAAATAATAAATAAGGCTCCGCTTATAGTCGGTCCCGGACTTAAAACAGGTCTTAATATTAAGATGGATAATGCCAGAGAGATGGGCAGTGATCTGATTGTTGATTCCGTAGCCGGAATTAACAGATATGGAGCCCCACTTATTATTATAGACATGGGAACCGCCACAACAATAAGTGTAATCGACAAAGACCGCAATTATATCGGTGGAGCCATTACTCCCGGTGTTAATATTGCAATGAATGCACTTTCTTCCAACGCAGCCCAGCTTTTTAATGTAGGGCTTCAGGCTCCATCAAGAGTAATAGGCAAGAATACTGTTGAATGCATGCAAAGCGGTATTATACTCGGTAATGCTTCATGTATTGACGGAATGATTGACAGAATTGAGGATGAACTTGGTTACAGGACAACCGTTGTCGCCACAGGAGGTCTGAGCGGAATAGTTATTCCATACTGCAGGCATGATATCATCATCGAACCAAGGCTTTTACTTATGGGTCTTAAGCTTCTCTATGACAAGAATGCCTGAAGCAGAATGACACCGGAATTGAAGCAGTCTGATTATATCTGCCCATTCCCGGTGTCATTTTTACTTCTATACTGTATACTCCAGCATTTTATTTGTTACAGTTGCAGGATTGTTTGTCAAATGCAGGATTGAATGCATAGAAGTTACGTGCATCAAGTCTGTCCTGAACTATTCTGAGTGCCTCACCGAATCTCTGGAAATGTACAATTTCCCTTGCCCTTAAGAATCTTAGCGGCTCTGTCACATCCGGATCACAGCTGATTCTAAGGAGATTGTCATATGTCGTTCTGGCTTTCTGCTCTGCTGCCATATTTTCAACAAGATCTGTTACAGGGTCACCTGTCGACTGGAACTCCATTGCTGAGAACGGCACTCCTCCCGCCGCCTGCGGCCATACTCCCGTTGTATGATCAACATAATATGCCTCAAACGGTGTACCCTTAATCTGGTCAGCTGTAAGATTGCGTGTAAGCTGGTGAACTATTGTGCTGACCATCTCGAGGTGTGCAAGTTCTTCCGTGCCTCGATGTTATATGTGGCTCTCCCTCTGTGATTGAAGGCATTTTTATTATTTTTTTGTCACAATCTGTGACATACGGCTTTTTGCCTGTTCTTACCTGTTTTTGGTGTCTTTATAACGGCTTATTCATGTACTCATCCTTGAACTTCTCATAGTCTTCTGCAAACCTCTCAGCCATGAGCGCCTTGTTGACTTCATATCTAAGTGAATATTGAGCGTACCACCAAGCAACTTCTGATGCGTCTGGGACACGGTTAAGGATGTCAACAAATAGCGTGTACTTAATCCAGCGTTTGACGGCTTCCTCCGATTCCTGAAGTCTTTTGGTGAACTCATACCAATCAAGCTGACCTGTGCTGAGAAGTTCCACATAAGTGTCTGCATCACCAATCTCTCGTCCAAGTACGGTTAATGCATAACGATTTACTTCATATTTGAGCTGATTTTTTGAAATGCCTCTTGTCATTATATCGCCTCCGTCAAAATCTGTCACGTTGTTATCTGAACTGCTGCCATCTTCCGCATCAGTATTTGCCGATTCATCCTGATTCTCCGTGCTGTCTTCCTCATTCTCATCCGGTTCAGCGGCAGGATAATTGGTTATTGCAAAATAACCGTGCCAGTCTGTCACTGTAGCACCGGTAGTCTCATCGCCCCACCAATGCGTATTCTTATAACCGCCGTTGCCGCGTGTATCAAGGTGCACGGCGTTCCCCATGTAGCCAATGCCCTGTACTCCGATGTCCTGAGCATAGCAGCATATATACCTGCCTGATATTACATCTCCCTCAGAATCAAAGAATACAACATCTGCCGCCATTCCATACGCATGCGCATCCCTGTCGCTTCCTCCGATTGAACGGCAGTATTCTCCCGGCTGTCTGAAGCCGTCATTGATTACAGCTTTTGAGCAGTTAAAGTGCATATAGATCTTTTCAAGCATGTCAATAAGCGCATCATCCACAAGTACCTCATCATAGCTATTGCGGCTTTGGAACTCATGAAGTCTGAAATGCGCAGACAACTGAATGTCGCCTGCGCTCATAAGATACCTCTTAATCATCGTTACTGCCTCCCTCTTTCAGTATGTCAGCCTTATTCTCCACCTGTGACTTGAGATTGCGGACAATCGGCATGAGGAACGGCGGAAGTGTTACGCCTATATCATTGATATTCTCAAGGATGCTTATAATCTCATTGCAGATAATCCACACCGCAACGATGCAGGCAACCAGAAATGAGAACGGCAGTGTTATGCCGACCGCTCCGGAGGTATATGCAAGCAGATTATCAATGACAACCCCGACGCCAACAAGCAGCCACATGCATATCTTCTTTGTAATTCCCTTTATCCCCTTGTAAGAATCAATCTCCTGATTCCTGTAATGTGATGCAAATATGCCTGTCGCATAGTCAATCACATTGCATACAATGAGCAGTATCATAGGTATTGCAAGCACTCCCAGCCTTCCTGATATAATTCCGCATAAGGCAATAATTACCGCCTTGATCTTTTCGTATCTGTCCATCTTTATTTCCTTCCTTTTCTATTATTTTATGTGTTGTAAGTTGCACCGGTGCAATTCTCAGAGCATACGCATCACCTCGCTTCCATAGCTGTTGCTATTAAAAAAGCAACCTGCCGGTGTGACAGATTGCTCTTCTTACTTTAAATGTAGTATGTGTCTATATCAGTATTCATTTTAGGTAGATTGCTTGTCTCTCCAACCCACCAGCCGTCTTTTCTAACGCCATTGACATATGCATACACGGCCCAGTCTCCACGGCTGTCCTGTTCAGGTTTCAGCTGGAGCGTAAATGATTTCTTCGCCGCTGCACCTGCACTGTATCCGGCTTTATAATTAGCACTTGCTGTATTAACTCTCGCGTCCGCTGCTGTTACGCCGGCACCGTACTGTATTCCGGCCATAAGCCTTATATTATCAGACATGGTTTGAAACGATGCATTTGAATCCGTTGCCTTCCCTTTATCAGTGATAGCAGTGGCAACCTTCTTCTTACCATCACTGACAGATTTTTTTACAGCGGTCATCTCTGCTGTCATATTCTCAATATTTTCGGCATTCTGCTGTATGGCTGAATTCATTGCTGATGCATCTGACTGATGTTTTGCTATCCAGTCGCTCATCTCCTTAAGCGTATCGAAGTCAGCCGGTGCATCAGCAACAATCTTTGCTACTGCTGTACTGACATCTGCCACAGATGCCATAATCATCCATCCCCCATACACTCCGTCTATGCACGTTCTTATAAATGTCCTCCTTGATGCAATTCCGGATACAAATCCTTCATTATAAATCTGCGTGAAGTTTTTAGATGCTGTATCACCAATGCAAAGAAGTACTCCTATAAGCCTTGCTCCATTCGGTCCATTAAGTTCCTTGCTCCATGTCTTGCTCTTATCACTTCCACCATTTACAGCATGCATTCCAGGCTCTATGTTGTTCCAATCCGTATCAATAGTTACCATCTGTCCATGATGAAAGTTCTCGAATTCAAGCATTGCATTTTCTATAATGTCCATGTTCTCATTCATGTCATCAATATTATAGAAATCATCCTGTTCCGGCTTATTAAGCTGATAATGTTCTGTCTTATTCATTCCTCATCCTCCAGATAATCTTCCCTTAACTGTCTGTTTGTGTAAGCGGCGAGCTGTCCATACGTCCGCTTTGTGAACTTCAGGTGCTGATTGTACATAAGCCCACATTCAAAGACAAGATTTGCGGGAATCATTTCACCTACATACTCCCTGATTGTGTCATACTGATTCTTTTTATTAAGTGCGATTCTGATTGTAAGCCTGTAATGCTGATTGTCACACACACGCACATATCCATTTGGTCCGCACATATCAGTAAGATACTGTTGCAATTTATCAATCGTGTATGGCAGTTTTGCTGTCATGCGGCTGACAATACGGAAGCGCCTGTCTGCTTCCGTATCGTCACCTCTGTGAGATAATCCGTATATTTTTTCAAAACGTGTCAGTCCGGCATCGGTTGCACGGCTTACAAACTGATCATTACGAACATTATAGACAGCATTCCACAGGTTGTCCGTGTCAGTCTGTTCTGCTGCCATTATTACCTCAATCTCGTCATATTCCTGCATAAATTGTGGCAGATATGTTATAAGCTTACGATTCATCCGTTATACCTCCAAACACAGGAATTGCATGGGATGATACTACCATGTTGGCCGCACTGCCATTTATCTTTGTTCCGGTGATATCAATAACTCCGGTGCAGTCAAGCATACGTGCTTCAAACTGACTTATACGCACAACAAGTCCGTCTGATTCAGCCCAGCTTTCGGCAAGTACGGCCAGATAATCCCTGAGCGTCTTTTCTGCGTATGTTTTAACCGTATCCCAGTTCCATCCCTGCTGATATGTAATTTTGGTGCTTATGCTCACAGTCTCTGCCGTGACGCCCTCTACAGTTACTACATGGCCTATTGGCGCAATATCATCAATCTGCTTCTGTACAGTGTCAATAAGCGTCTTTGTAGGCACAGTATAGTCTGATGCGATAATCGTAAGCTTTACGGTACCGCCGCCATTCCACACCGGTGTTACCTTAACTCCTCCAACACCATCTATCGCATTAGTCTTATCCTTATAGTCTTTAATATTGCCGCCATACGCCTGGCTCTCAATAGATGCATAAAAACGTCTGCGAAGGCTCTCATCAGCTTCTGCATCTTCTCCCGGCACAAGCATCTCTGTTATCTTTGCACTCTCAAGTCCCGGAATGTATTCAATCGGTATCATTATGCCGGATGTGCCATTCGGTCCCGTTCCTGATGTTTCACACTGCATCTGATATTCACCTTCTGCGCCTGAAAGAGCCTTATAATTAAACTGTCCACAACTGAATCTCTGTCCTGTTATGTCTATATTAACAGGGCTTACTGTTGCCCTTACTGTTGCAAATGTCGCAGCCTGTCTTACAATTCCGCGCTCTGCACAACGCAGGTCAAGATATCTTCCGGTTGCCGTATCCGCAAATGTCTGATTAAGCACTGAATCAAGCTCGATGTACATATTAGCGAGTTCGGCTGCTGCAGGTGCAAGTGCATCATAGATAACCGAGCCTTCCCTCTTGTCCATTATGTCCGGCACTCTCTCAAGCATCCTTGAAAGAATATATCTGTATTCCATCTGTTCGTACACTAGATTTCCACCTCCTTTGATGATTCAACATCTCCATATTCCGAATGCACTGTAAATGTAACAAGCAGGCTGTGTTTCTGCCGCTCAAATTCAAAGCTGTCAACAGAAGTAATGCGGCTGTCTCTCAGCAACGCTTCTTTTATACGCCTTTCCACCTCTGATTTGACATATGCTGCAGGCTTTCCAAACAGATCTGACAGTTCAACTCCGTAATTCCAACTGTATATAACATACTGATACCGTTCCGTGTTAAGTATTTTAAATACTGCCTGCCTGACGGCCTCAATGTTATCTGCTGTTCCTGATATTCTGCCGCCTGTCATCCTGTATGTCTTTCCCGGCTGTTCCTCTACCGTTAAGTCTGACGTAAGCACACTGACTGCCGGAATCATATTCCCACCATCCTTTCAAGCACCACGAACTTCTGTCCACCCTGTTGTCTGCACAGAATGACATTTTCACCAATTTTCAGTGCATTATGTACAATGACAGTATCAGTGGTGCCATCTTCATCATCCTTTGTTACCCGGACCTCATAATCCGTTACATTCCTTGTAAGCACAACCTGTGCAGCTCCCAGTGTAAGACGCTGGTCCACAAGTATTCTTAACGGCTCCGTCCCGATAACGCTGCCATAATAAATGCGCACCGGCTGTGATGCTTCCATCGCTTCCAGTGCGCTCCTCTTTATCACTCCAAGTAAATCTCCGTAATCAGACAATAAACTCGCCTCCCCGCAGTTTAATCTCCATCCTGTGCTCATCAAGGCTGAAGGTGTGCTTACAGCTCTCGACAAGCATAAGGTTCTGTATCGTTACATCCGACAGTTTAAGCTGCACTCCTATCATGCATCCTGCACGCACCCTGCTGTCGCCAAAAGCGTCCGACACAGTAAGGTTTCGGGTCTTTGCATTATACAGCTTAAGCAGTGCATCAGCCTTGGCCTGACCGTTTTCTCCTGCTTCAATAGTGTCATAATACTGTAACACGCCCCAGTGGTTTATGTTTGAGCCATCCTGCGATATATACACTTCACGTTCTCCGACATCATCATTGTCATATATAAGCTTAATCCTGTTATATGTATTACTGTCAATTGATGACTTGTAATCATATGAGCCTGCCGTGTCTGCATCTATCAGGACCGGTACAATCATGCTGCTTATGCTTTTGAGTGTGAGCTTCCCGAAGTCATCGTACAGTACAAAGAGATCTGTTGTATTATTCAGCGTATCATCGAGAGCATTCTGTATGATATCAAACAACGTCTGATTATCCTCCGTTCTTGATGCAATGACATAGCCGGTATCTTCAAGTTCTCCCGTCTGCAGCATAAAGTCATCAGCTATCATAGATACCACCTGCCCTGCCGTCATATCTTCATAGACATAACTGTCTTTATTCTTAAGATACCTGAGCTGGTCATATGCAGTTATAGAAAGTTCACCGCTCTGTCCATGGCCAATTGTGAAAATAAATCCATAAAAGATATTATCTCCATTCCATCTGAACCTTACTGCATTTCCTTCAGCTATATCAAGCGTATCATCAGCAAGGACGCTGAATGTCAGCTTGCCAGGTGTTCCGCTCCGTTCAGTGCTCCACTCAACGCCCTCAGCCAATGGCGGCTGGTATATTATACCGTTATTTTCAATAAGCAGTTCTGCTGCACTCATGATTCCTCCTATGGTCTATGGTATGTAAAAGACCTGTCCGGGATATATAAGTGACGGACTTTCTATCTGGTCGCTGTTGGCTTCATATATCTCTGAATATCGTGAGCCGTCTCCATAAAAAGATGCCGCAATAGCCCACAGCGAGTCGCCTGATTCAACAGTATAATAAGTTCCGCCCGCCGGCTCATTCTCTCCCGCAGGTCTTTCATCTTCGAGCTGCACTGAAGGTACATCTGTCTGTATAACCGGCATTGCAAATGTCTTTGTTGAATAATCTCGATACTGCTTAAGCTTTATGCCTGCTACTGCATCAAAGCCATTCTCAGACTTCTCTTTCACAGTGTATTCTTCAAGCGACACTTTCATATTCGTGTCATACAGACTGCTCCCGTTTGGCAGCTCTCTTATAGCAATGAACCTGAAAGGCTTTTTGGATGTCTTAAGCTCCTCAAACAGCCCGAGATAATAGTCTGCAGGTTTAAATCCATCGGTGTACAGACTTGCAGCATGCTGCACACCGGGTAATTCCGCATCGAACTCTATCTCTGACAGCCCCGGTGTCTTCAGCATGTTAATCTCTCCGTCATTAATAAGCGTCATGGTTTTATTGGCATTATTAATCTTAAGCGACATCGATGCAGGCGTTACCGGAAGCAATATTCCATTCATGTAAAACTGATACATCAGTGTACTCCTTCCGCAGCCGCCGTCATGGCTTCTGTCACGCCATATGACAACTGTCTTACTATTCCGTCAATATCCATTCCGGATGACACGGTATTATGATTAGTCATGTCAACCTTAATCTCCGCTGTTGTAAACCTGTTAACGGCCTCAGTCTCCGCAATATCCCTAAGATACTTAAGGTTTTCGTTGCTGATATCAACACTCTTTGATATCTTTGATGTATCCTCAGCAATATCTCCTATATTGTCACCAATGCCGCTGTCTCCTGACATCGCGTAGCCTGTCTCTTCTGCGGCTGTCCCGCTGAACATGCCGGAAACTTTATCTGTAAGTCCGTCTCCCCATGAAGTCCCTGCTTTAAATGCGTCTGACGCCCATCCGTCCTGAAATGTATCAAATACAGACATCCCCTCACTAAACGCATCGCCGACAGACTTATACTCCTGCTTATTGCCTGCTGCCTGTGCTGCTTTTGAAGCGTAGTCATCTGCTGCTGATGATATGTTGGAATAGTCAAAGCTTACAAACGGCAGTTTATTCAATGCCGCACATATGCTCTCAATAACAGAAAGAGCAGTACTGAGCAGGTTATAGAACCAGGACTGCACATTGCAGATTGTATTATAGAATGCCGTCCCCATGTTAGATGCAAGCGCTGCAATAGCATTGCCAATTCCAAGTGCAATGTCTGCAACAGAGAGACCTAGATTTTTGAAGAACTGAATAACCACATTAATTCCTCCGGTTATGACACCGAATCCGCTATTGGCAACACCTGTCATTTTTGCTATTGCACTGCATACTGCATAGATTACTGCAATAAGTGCGATAATCAATACAATAATCCACACAATCGGACATGCATACAGTGCTCCATTATATCCCATCTGTGCCGCTGTAGCCTCCATGGTTGAATGTGTCATAAGCGCTGTTATTCCGATTTTTGCTGACATAGCAACCGAGTGGAGTATGCTTGCCGCTGTGGATGCTGCCTCAATACCTTTGACAATTCCCAGATACGCTGCATACACAGCAAATGCACCTGCAACGCCATACACAATTGGCCCTATAATACTCCAGTTATCTGCCACAAAGCCTCCGGCCGCTCCAACTATATTCATAACAGTCAGTGCAGCAACTGCCACTGTCGCAAGTGACCCCAGCACAGAGTTTGCCGCACTTGTGAAGCGCTCATTGCTCGCCAGCTCATTCACCTTATTGAGCACCGGCTTGAAATTCTGAAGTGCTGAATTCTTCATACGCTGTGTTACCTGCCCCCATGTCATCGGCATCTGGTCAAATTTTGCATTAATATCTTCCGATGCTGAGAAGATTGCCGCTTTAACTGTATCAGCCGACAGCTTGCCGTCTGATGCCATCTGCCTTATGCTTCCGATTGGCACATCCATGTAATCAGCGATTGTCTGGATCAGGTTAGGAGCCTGTTCAAATATACTGTTCAGCTCGTCACCTCGCAGGACACCTGAGCCAAGTGCCTGTGACAACTGCAGCATTGCGTTTGATGCTTCCTGTGTGGATGCACCTGCAATGGTCATCTGTTTCTGAATCAGGTTTGCAAAGTCAACAACCTCTGCCGAACTGCTGAATGCATCCTTTGCATTGTTGCCAAACTTGGCAACAACTGCTGCCATGTCACCAAATGAGCCTCTTGCATTCTGAGCTGACGCATATACGAGATTCACAAGGTCATCAGTGCTCTCTAATGCACCTCCTGTCTCACGGAAGCCCTCGTTCATCATGCCAAGTCTTGCCGTAGTCTGCGTAAGGTCATCTGAGGTCTTTGCAATTCCCTGCAAGGCATTGAAGCCTGCATACGATGCTATGAGCGTCTTTATCCCGCCCATTATCCGGCTGAGGTTCTGTGCTTCGCCCGAAGACTGCTTTGTATTATCCTTAAGCTTTTCCATCTGTTCTCCGGCCTGCTCAATTTTCTGCTCAAGTTCCTCAATCCTGGTTTCATAGTTGTATATCTGTTCTGCTGCCGTCTGTACCGTTGCTCCCGTAAGAGCCGTATTGCTTACAGCATCTGCCGCCTGAAATGCTGATGTGGTCTTATTAAGCTGCAGTATTACCCTGTTCAGCTTCTGTGACACTCTGTCCTGTATGTCTATTGATGTTTTTATCGCCATCAGTGCATCCTGCCTTTCTGAGACTTAAGTTCAGCCTCTTTCTTTTTCTCCGCATCAATCCTTATATCAATAGCAGCTATTATGAATGCCCTTTCCTCGTCATCCATTTCAACAAACTGTGACGGCAGAATGTGAAGCTTATGCAATGCATAGTATGCATAGTTAGCTTCACCATCGCCGCCTTCAATCAGTTTTTTGCTTCTGCGATCTTATCATCCATGCTCTCAAACCCTGAGAATTCCTGAACAAACTCAACAAAGTTGTTGTACTCCTCCGGATTGTCAACCATTGCCGCAACAAGATCTTCTGCGGTCTTCACTCCATACGAATCCTGAAGTTCTGCATTGTGCATGTCCGGAAATACAGTTGCAGCTACAAGCAGTTTTCGGCAAAGCATAGTTGAATCAATCTTACGTCTCCACTGTCCCTGCCTGCCTGCCACAGGAACGTCCTTAGAACATTCCTCTCTTATTGCATCCGTCTCCCTTGTTGTGAGTGCCTTAATCTCCCATTCAAGCGGCTTACCATTATCGTCACACAGTGACTTTGTTGCTGCATAATATCCGTTCTTCTTTTCCTTCTTGTTCTTCTTAAGAAACAGGCTTAAATTTCCCATGTCAATCTCCTTTACATCATATAATCCGGTTCTGTATACTTTTCAGCGCTTTCATAGTCCATCGCATATGCGGTTATCTCCTGCTCAATAAACTCGCCGCCTGCATCAAACATATTAAGCAGCACATCTCCATCAAGCACGCAGTCCTTGTACACTTTTGTATCGCGGCCAACTGTTGACGCTTTATCTTCTGATGTTACCTGCACCTCAAAAGTAGGAAGTACACCGGTAAGCTTATACTCCTCAACAATGTCATCGAAAAGACTTGAGCACTTATATACCGTGCATGTAAGCTTTACTTCAAGACCATTCGGTTTTTTCCCCGTTATCATACATCCGAGTCTCTTAACGTCTGCCGTGCTGATATTGGCCGTGGCTTCAAACTTTGTTGCATTTAGCATCGTGAATCTTCTGCCGTCTTTTGTGAGATAGAATTCCGCAAGCTTGGCGGACTGTGCATCCGCCGTGTTAAAATATGTCTTCATATGCCCTCCTTAAGCGATTACTGTCTTCATGTAGAGCTTATCCATTGTATTAATGACAACCACTGCACTGTTGACAACTACAGACTTCTTGGCTGTTCCCTGCTCTACCGTTATATCTGATGAATCAAAGCTCTCAAGTGCCTTCATGTCAACCATCTGCTGGCAGATGCTGACAATGTCGCTCCACAGCGATGTACGTCCTGATGCGTTATTTGGCACCCTGCCGATATACTTTGTGCAGAATATGCCGGCGATTGAATCTGCAAGTGTGTCTATAACCCTCACAGTCTGATTGTCCGAGAATACCTCCCCCATATCATCCGTATATGTTACAAGGCTGTTAATATCCTCAAGGACCCTTACGCTGCTGCCGACTTTATGGAGTACATATTCCCCGGATTTAATTGCGGCTTCAAGCTGCTTCTGTGTGTAATCAGTCTTTACCGGCATCTCTCCGTCATACACCATATTTGTCGCCGATTCATTACCCGCGAGCCCTGCCGTAACTCCAAGAACCCAGTAGACGTTGTCTGCACTGTTTTTGACATTCACACATGCTATGCTGTCACCGGCATATCCATGCATAACCGCCTGAAGTCTTATGCCTACTTCATCACGCATCCTCTTTGCGAATGCAGCATACAGTGCCTTGATACTTTCATCAGTTCCTGCATATCCTATTGTGTTGACATCCGGATAAGATTCTATCTTATCAAGGAACGCCTGATGTGCTGATGTATCTGCTGCAGCATTGGTTCCGCCTGTCATTGACACGCCTGCTTCTTTTGTAAGTGGTGCATCCTTCTTAAATGACACATACTCATTATCCTTAAGTTCTGCCGGACTTGTTACTGTCTGTCTGTCAACAAGTGTTGTTCCCATGTATGTGCTGACATCATATGCACTTGTATTATCCACATTAGACGCTATAACCGTCTTAATGCTGTTACCGGCAACGCCCGTATACTTTGCTGTTGCGTATGTATTCGATGCCTTTTCGCCGCCGCTGGTGAGTTTATAGACATGTACAAGCTTTGCGTGCTTAAGGATGTCCCTTATGCCTTTCAGCTTGTCCGAATCATACGAATATCCGAGCATTGCCATACTGTTCTTCTGAATGTCTGCTGCTGTTAAATCAAATATTACATTATCCTCTCCCCAGTCGAGTTCAAGCGCTATAGCTGCAACGCCTCTTTCTCCCGCAACACTTCTTGCTCCTTTTGTTGAGATGAACTGGAAATATGCTCCGGGGAGCACCTTATTCTGTGAACTGAATGTTCCGCCACCTAATGCCATTTACTTTCCACCTTTCCTGTATGCTCTGTTTATGAGGCTGTCAACCTCTGTTACCGTATACTCTCTGTCTTCAAGATTACCGGCAAGGTAATCCCTGTAATCTGCATATCTGTCAGATTCTACAAGCTGAGCCTTGCTGTAAGTCACAGGCTCTTCTGTCTTTTTTACCGCCGTCATGTTACTCCTTTCTTACCGACATATTCATGCCAAGGCTGTCGATTTTCTCTTCATTTTTCTTCACCGCTACGTGTATGCTGTAAGATATTGTGTACTGCAGCACGCCGTCAACAATCTGAGCACTGCCTCCTGATGAATGCACAAGAAGATTGTCAACATCCACAGAAGCTATAATGTCTGCAAGTATGTCAGATACATCCATGCATTCAGCCTCAGGCTCCATATCATCAGCAGGATAATACTGTATAAGATACTGGTATGTCCTTGTCTGCCGTCCTCTGCCGTCCGTATACACAGGATTAATGCATCGTACAGAAAAACAGGGGCTTTTATACCCCTGTCTCACCTGCTCTGTATATATCCTGCAGTCTGCATATTCCGCCCTTACTGCTTTTACAATTGCATCCGTAATCTTTCTATGCATCCTCTTCAAGCTCCTTCTTAACCCATTCATCAAGCCTTTTCTGTAACAGCTTAGGCTTGATTGCCTCAACTTCCGCTACAGATATAGTCATCATGAATCTGCCCGGCACCCATGCTTTTTTCAGCCTTTTTCCAAGTGCAGGCACGTACTTTCCCGGTTTCTGCCGGTGTCCGTACTCAACATATTCTGCATATGACACAGGATTGATGATCTCTATCCGGTATACATCTCCCATCCTTATCACTGTAGCACCGGCAAGATAGTTCTGAATATCTGCCGCACTGACACCTCCTTTTGAGCTCTCAGCCTCTGATTCAGACTGTGATATCCACCCTCTCCTGAGTGTGCCGCCGCGGTAGCCTGACCAGTATTTCTGATAGATTTCACCATCCTTGGTAAGCATTACCCTTGTCTTTCCTGATGCGCCCGTCACCTTCTCTGTCCTGTCGCCCAGATTTGGAGGTCTTCCAACAGGTGTCCTCTTTACCACCTTGGCAAGCAGCCTTGCGGCAAGTTCTTTGACACATGCGGTTATGAATGCATCAACATCAGCCTGTGACACCTTCTGTGCAAACTGTTCAAACTCCTTATACTTAACCGCCATCATGCATACCTCTTATACAGTTCAAGCGTTATCTCCTGATGTGATGAATATACAGCCGGTGTTCCCGACTGTCTGTATGACGTTGTAATGCCATTCTGTGTAACATCTATCCTTGAGCCTTCCGGTACTGCTATCTCCGGAGCGATAAAAAGCTTCACCGCCTGTGAAGTTGTTGCCATTGCGTCTCCTTCAGATGTCGCTGACACCGATGAAAATGACAGTCTGCATGGTTCATCTGCAATTACTGCATTCTCTCTGAACCCCGTCGCACCATTATCCTTTTCATATTCCTCACGGACAGTTATGGTGCATCTGCCGTCATACAGCTTTTCAAAGGCTTTACGCGCCTTTACCATTGCAATCTTCGATAACATGTATATTTATCCTTTCCACGGTTCATCATAATGCTTACAGCCGCTGTGAACTTATCAGCATCTGACGCATCCTTGTCAAATGATACTGCTGTGTCTCCCTCCTTGACGGACGTTACTATACCTGACAGGTCAAGCGTCTCTATGTCAAGTCTGCCAGAGCTGTACATATCATTGAGTATCCTTCCTGCCATCTGGTCAACTGCTGCCATGAACAGACCGTTTGGTATTGCTCTCTGGTTACATGCGTTGCATATATCTTCATCTGCTGCAAGTATTCCAAAAGCTATTGCAAATGCATCATTTACATCAGCCTTATATCCTGCCGCTTCAAGTCTTGACAGCACATATTCCGGGAAGCCGTCTTCAACAAGACAGGCTTTCCGGGATACTGTGGCAGATATTTTTTTAAGAAGTTCCTCCCTTTCCTCTGCCATACCAATCTCCTATCCGAGCTTGTGTCTGATTGCTACAATCCTGAGCTGCTTAGGCTCATATACCGGCTTCCAGTTCTTCGCATTGGCAAGCTCGCTTCTAATCGGTGTCTCCGCATGTGTGCGGACCTTATCCTGCCATGCAATTCCGCGCGGATGGAGGATGAATGCACGGCGGTTGATCAGGTAATCAACACCTGCACCTGTCTGCTTGTCACGGTCGACCTCTGTCAGCACAAGACCTGTCGGACTTCCGTTGCCAAGCGCAAATGCTCCCTGTCCGAACAGGAATGTAGTATATGTATCTGCAGCTACAGGACATCCATCATCAACTATGACTCTTCTGCCCTGATATGTATCAAATTCTACATCTGTTGAATCCCTCTCCGTCTCAATGAGGTTCTTTTTCTTAAGATATGCCTTTGTTGCAGAATGCATTGCAACAGATGTAAGTGTCTGCTGTGCATCTCCGAGAAGCTGTAATGCATCAATAAATGCTGATGCGCTTATATTCTTAGCTGCAGCAGCGCTCATCTTGGTAAGGTCAAGTATATGGTCTTCCATCGGTATTACCGTCTTCTCTGTTTCTGTGTATGAACCGAACACTCCGTTCAGGATGGCTATAAGCTCCTTCTGCATATCTCTTGACCAATAGTCGGCAATCAGGTCTCCAATAGCTGCCATCGGGTCTGCCCCGGACATTACCGCTGCAAGGCTTGATGCCCCCCACATCTTCTGTCTGAGTATTGATGTTGATACATCTTTATTGGATCCTATCTTGTCAGGTGTCATCTTTGTATCTTCAAGAATAGCCTCCGATTCTCCTGTAAGGTCCTCAAAGAACGGCATATTATGTGTCCTTGCCGCTTCGCTGGCAAGCCTGTCGAACTCCGGGTTATTTGTGATTATTCCACTCTTCACAAGGTCTGAGCGTTCCATTGTACGGTTGATTACATATGGAGTAAAAAGCTCCGGTGTAATAATGTCTGCAATTTTTGTTTCTGCCATTTGTTATCTCCTCTTCTTTAAATTGTTATGCCGGCATCTGCTGCCATCTGTCTTGCTGCTTCGGGATTCTCCCTGAGGAGCTGTCCCTGTTTTGTAAGGTTAAATGTTTCTTTTGCAAACGGATTGGCATTTATTCCGCTGCCGCCGTCCTTTGGATGATATGGCGGCTTGTCTGCCTTAAAGATGTGAGCCATGCTCTTATCCTCACGGTAAGGCTTAAGCGCATCTTCCACACCGACAGGCTTGTTATCCTTGTCGAATGTGAACTTCTCAAGCCCTCCTGCCTTGTAGATCAGATAATCCGGATCAAGTACGCCATGCTTTGCAAGAGAATCCCTCAGTGCATAGTTCTTTGCCGTATTCTCTGCATTTTTCTTAAGGTCCGCAATCTCTGTCTCATAATTGCCAATCTTGTCCTGAAGTTCCTTATTGTCACCATTGGACTTCTTCAGCTCTGTGATTGTTTCATTGGCTGTCTTAAGCTCTTCTGCTTTTGCATTAAAGTCTGCCTTTGGTACTGCATGCTTTGGGAACTCCTTCTGTGCTGCATTCATGACTGCATCCACATCAAGCTTCCCATCCTTGATTTCAGCCTTTTCCAGAATCTCCTTTAACCATTCCATTCCTGTTTCCTCCATAGATTTTTATTCCCGCTCTCCGGGTATTGGGATTCTCTGTTTATTCTCCAGATGAGTATTACCGTTCTTTAATGCCTGCGGAAAAAGGCATATAAAAAGAGCAGACGTACAAGCGCCTGCCCTTAATATCCATCTGCTCAGAACATATCGTCCTCTGTATCATTATCTGTCTGCCGTCTGCTTACCGGAGCTTCTTTGTCCCGTATATCCTCCGCCAGTGAGGCTATGTGCCTGCTTAGCGTTACAAATGTCTCAGCATCCCTTATATCACATTTTGCCTGAAACGCCTTACAGACCTCTATCTGCTGCCTTATTACAGCTTTATATTCGTCATTGCTGTTTTCTGCTGTCATTATTCCTCCTGTTGCACCGGTGCAAAAATACCACCGCCTTTCTATGCTAAATCAACACCTTCCATGACCGCCCTTGCTTCAAGGACTGCAATATAATCAGTCATTGCCTTAATCTGCATATTGTAGGTACTTCTTGGACAAGTAGGTTCAAACTCTAAAGAATCTGCATCCCACTTTTCAAGCATAGATTTCAAACCAGTGTATCTAATTAGCAACTGCTGATATTCAGCCTTGAATCTTTCCTTGTAGTCAGCACTGTTCATACCTTCTACTGTTTCACATAACTTCATGGTGTCTACACCCCCTTTCTGACCTCATATAATCGTTATTTAGCAATGAAAATCAATTCATTGATAACTTGTTAGGGTATGAAAAAAGCACCCTTTCAGGATGCTTTTATTTTTTATATTGTTTCAATAACTCTTTTCTGTTTTTTACATGTCTGTCATGCAATTCCTGTCCTTTTGAATCAGTGTGTTTCATTGGCTTATCACCAATCTTCATCCTGTCATCAGTTTTTATATAAAGTTTTTCAGCCATAAAACATCACCTACTTTCATAATCAAATATTTTCAAATCATACAAATCATCTAATGCATAAATTCTTGCTAATTCGGAATTAGCATAAATTTCTTTGTACTCATTATACAATGATTCATACAATTTTTCAATATCAAGCGTTCTATCAGGATTTGAAACAATATGAACCATACCATTGTGACCAACAGCAATTGTGGCTTTAATATCATCATTTACAAATAGGGTCTTCAAATCTGTAAATGATAATCTTCCACCATTTGGATGATTGTGAAGTAAAACCTTCTTTCCACTTGATTGTTGATAGATTTCAAACTGTTCATGTGTCAAACCAGTTTGACCTGACCTAACAGACAATGTGTTCTTAACAATGACATTTCCTGTTCTTGCATCCAAAATCACAATGTCTTCCAAATCTGTTCCATCTCTGTGTTCTAACATCTTCATTGCTTCCTGATATACAGATTCATTTGTTGACTTGTGACTTGTTAAATTTTCAAACTTATCATGATATTCTTTACTGTTCACAAGTTTTCTATCAACAGAATAATCATTAAAATCATTCTTCTTTGTAATTTTCTGTGTTTGGTCAACTACAACAGGGCTGTCAATATATTGTTCTTTCCAATCAGCATATTTCATATCACCCGGTACATGATAAGTCTTTCCATCTGCACCCCTTGCTGCACGTTTACCAACTGCATCAAATTCATCATCAAAGTACGGTACAGTTGTGCAGCGGCAGTTTGGATGATATGGCGGGGCTGTAATGCCAGGCTTGAACTCGCTCATTGGTCTGTGATCACTGTCATGGCTTCCGCATGTTGTACATGTAAGACCATCCAGCGTTGCAACTACCTCGAACTCACCGACACCAAGCTCCTTGAATGCATCCTGCTGTGCAACGCTTGTGAAGAAGGCCTGCTCTGTCATTACAAGCGTTGCCGCATTATTCTTTGAAGTATGAAGAGCCTTGCTGATTCTTCGTATTGATTCACCCGGAGCATCTCCCGTAAGTGCCATTCGTGTAAGCTCATTATCCAGCTCATTCACAAGTTTTGTCTTGTTTTTCCATATCTTATCCGAATAATTGCTTCCATCTGCGCACCACGGCTTTTTGAGTATTGCATCAAGATATCTGTCATTAACCTTCGCAAGGTCAAACCCTATTCCCGTGCCGCGCTGAAATTCATAGCAGCCCTTGTAATATGTTGACTTATACACATCACGGAGCATTTTATCAACATCATCCGTCATTCCTCCCATGGCTTTCTCGATTGAGTTGGTTGTACTGAGCTTTAAAGCCTCAAGGCGATTTACATGGTGCCTTGCAGAAGCATTTTCAAGCTCCTTCATCCAGCGTCCGTCTACGTCATTCTCCTCACCGGCTTTTATATAATCCTCCACGCTCCAGCGGAACTCGTCAAGTTCATCTGAATTGAGAAGCCGGCAGGCCTCTGTGTAATCTATCTTATTATTGACGGCAAAGCGCTGATACCATGCGTTGATTTCTTTGTCTATCTCTGCCTGTGCCCTGCTGTATTTCTTTTCAAGGGCAGAATAATAGGCGACTGACTTATCGTGAGCCGCCTGTTCTATCTGGTCATATCTCCTCTGCCAATATGTCATGTTTCACCTCTGCTGCCTGTCATTCAGCTTCCGCGCCATCCTCTTCATCCTTTTTCTTCTGCTCTGTGTCTTTTACCACAAATGCATTGCCATATGCGCCTTTCTCTTCTGACTCTTCCTTAAGCTGCTCAAGCTCTGCCTCAACGTCATCTACAAGCGGATGGTTTTTAAGTATTGTCTTATTCGATACAATGCCTACGCTGTTCTTGCATATATTTGCCTGCTCCGTATCGTTCTTGATTCCTGTTCTTGTCCATGTCTGAAGTATCTTGTCACATTTCATGTTGTAGAATCTGCAAATTGCTCTTATGAGCTTTGCAAAGCCAACACGGAATTGTGGTTCCATGAGACCGACTTTCATCTCAAGCAGCGCATACATGAACTTAAGTGCCTCTCCGGACTGATTGCCAAATGTCTCCGGACGTGGGTCAAGGCCTTTGCCTTGCTCGAATATTGCCTTGCGTGTTGCATCAAGGATGCTGTTACGTGCCTCAATCGGTATCTCTATTGACAGTGTCTTTACATCTGCGTTAGCAACATCATCGTCCAGCTTTATTGTCTTGTATTTCTTGAGATTCTGCAGAAATCCATTCAGGCTCTCGTTACCATATCCTGTGAGTATGAATATCAGTTCCTGCACATCGTCAAGGTCATTGATGAAGCCTGAGAACACCTTGTCATAGACATCAATAAGAGGCTTTATATTTTTTAGGTCGTCTGTATCAATGTTATTATTGAAAAATGGAATGAACGGAACCTCTCCCCGTCCATGTTCATACTCTGACACTGCCTCTCCTGTCATAGGATCCGTAAACATATTGTAGTACTCAAGCAGTGGAAGTTCTGTTGAATCCGCTGCTGCCACACGTCTCCTGAATGCCTGGCACTTTATGTCATTCCAGTACTCATATACGTTGTATGCATCGCCCGTGTCGGCATCCATCTCCGGGTAACACCTCATCACTCCTATAAGCTTTTTTTTGAGACTCTTGTCGAATATGGGCTGTATCTGCCTTGAATCAACTACAGCCCATTCAAACCCACCTGCTTCATTTTCCCAATAGTGCACCCATGCCACTGACATATTGGCTGCATTCACACACAGCTCCATGCAGTTAAGCTGGTACTCATCCCCAAGTGCTTCCGTTATCTTTTCATTGACCGCCTTATCTCCTGTGTCAAACAGTGGCGGTGCAGTGAACGCATATGCCGTTTTCTGATCTACAAGCAGTCCGTGAAAGTTCCGCGGTATCCTGTTATCAGCACTGCGCATTGGATTGCCTTCCTCATCTTTCTGAGGTTTCTGCGTCATTATGCACACATTCTCATTGCGGTAATATTTCTCAGCGATTGTGGCACGTCTTACGAAGTCGCCATGTGCCGCGCTGTATTTTTTTATGAGTTTTTCTATAATTTCAATTTCCATCTTTACCTCACTATTTCAGGAAAGTAATTCCCACACGCCTGTGAATTATCGTGTAACAGAAGTATCTTAAAGCGTCCATGCAGTGGTCAAACTGCTTTACCGGCTTGTCTTCTCCCCGGTCTGCTGCCTTGCTGTCCCACATATATGTTGCGAACTCTTTAATCGTATTTACACATGTATCAAGAATCACTATCTTATCTTCATTCAGCAGCATGCCGGTGTATCTGATTCCATCAAGCACATCATTTCTTGCTTTCTTTACGTTATAGCCGCGTTTCTTGAGCAGTGCTATGAATGACGCTGCTGCCGGATCTACGATTATCTTTTCTGGCTTTATGCCTTCAAGCCATTCGTCAAGGTCCTTTACATATTCATCATCGGTCTTCTGGCTCTGCTCATCACGTCCAGAATAGTAGTATTCCTTTTTGCATACCCACTGCCCTGCAGCATTCTTCTGCCAAAGCAGGAACACTGTCGCATTCTGTGTACCATAATCACATGACACATATTGTGGTCCTACAAATGACATATCGGTGCCATACTTTATGACATGCCGTACTTTATCAAACATGTCATATATCACGCCGTTAGCAACCGCCCACAGACCTTCAATGTACCGCTTGTAGAACACGCCGGTATACATTGCTCTGTATCTTGCTTTAATCGCTTCCGACAGACTCAGGTTATCATCCATCGTGAATCTCAGATACAGCAGGCTCTTTTCTTCCGCTTTATCTATCCAGCCGCGCTTGAACCAGTGATATGGTCCGTCAGGGTTACAGTTGAACCAGAACTTGGAACCTTCAACGGAGCATCGTCCTGTTGCCTGATTGACAAACGATTCCGGCATAAGTGCAACTTCATCAAAAAAGCAGCCTGCAAGTGTGATACCCTGTATCAGATCCTGCGACCGCTCATCTTTTCCGCCAAATATATAAAAATTGTTCTGAACATTTCCCTTTGTTACAACCACAAGGTTATCTGCCCTGTAGTCGCGCACCTTGTACCCACGGCTTTTTAACATGAGCTTAAGAACCATTAGCACGTTACGCCTGAAGGCTCCTATGGTCTTGCCGCACATGCCGAAGTTCTGGCCGTTAAATGATGACATTGCCCATATGACGTATGACAGGCACATTGAGACAGTCTTTCCGGATCGGATTGCACCATCGGCTATGATTCCATCAGCTGCTTTGACAGGTGATGTATTGCACCACCACGTTAATACCTTGAGCTGCTTTCTGCTGAATGGTCTGAAACTGAATATGGCATTTTTAACCGCTTTCATCGTTCCACACCTCCGATGCAGCATTCAAAGCGTCAATGAATCCATCATCTCCTGCATCCGTGCTATCATCGCCAATTCTGGTCCTAAGAAGTTCAATCTCGGCTTTTTGCTTCTCCGTTGCAAGGTCCATGTGATCTGCAAGCCAGTTAAGTGCCTTGAGCCTGTCTGCCAGCTTCACTGCAGGCTTGTTACCCATTGTTACCTCGCTTACGATTGTCCCGTCAACATCATTGCTGTCTTTAAAATGCAGCACATTGGTTTTACGTGTAATCACATTGCCTTTTTCATCCTTAAGCAGGCCAAATGCTGTTATTACCGGGACATCCTCTTCACGCCATTCGAGATAATCGTTCATGTCTGCAAATGCAATATCAATGTATTTTTGGAATATATCATCAGCAGTCAGGAGCTCCCTGTTCATTCTGTCGGATTTGAGGTTCATAATCTCCTCTTTTACTCTTACATTTGTCAACATCCTGTAGCCAGCCGACTTTGCTGTTGCATATGACACTCCATAAGCTTTCTGATATGCTTTTGCAGCGTTAAAACACCGCACGTAATAAATGCAAAAAAGCCGTTGCTTATCGGTAAGTCCGGCGTTACTCACTACCTGCTCAACCTCTTCTGCCACAGCTTTATTTTTATCATTTATTTTATTATGCGAACGTTCGCTTTTTTTACCCGAACGCTCGCTTTTTAAATCCGAACGCTCGCCATCCCACTTGTATGTACTTTTCCATCTGCGTACCGTCCCCGGCGGCACGCCAAGTGCCTGTGCTATTTCTACAAGCTTTTTTCCGGCTTCGTACATCTTTCTGGCTTCCTCAGCTTTGCTGTTCTGCTTAGGCATTGTGCTCTGCTGCCGGATGCAGTATCATTATTCTGTTCATTTCTACCACATCCTTTCATGCAATGCAAAAGGCACCAGCTTTTGCCAGTGCCTTCCGGGGGATATCTTTATTTGGTGGTTTCATCTTATGGACTAATTCCATTTTACATATTAACACATAAAAAACGAACAGAGCGAACAAAACGCGCATTTTTAAAAAAAAATTGCAAATCATCCTCTTGATACATTCAAAACAGACATAAGCGCATCCTGAAGAACCTTTGATACGTTTATCCCTGCTTTGTCGGCTTCTACGTTAAGCCAGTTTGGAAGTGTGACGTTTCTCCGTACAGACTTCATGTCAACCTTCCTTCTGTACGCGTCAAAGTCGACATCAACCAATGATGCATATGTTTCTCCGTCAGCGGCAAATGTCCCCTTGGCTGCGTCAACCTTATCAAATTCTGTTGCCTCCGGCAATTCCTCGCCATTGTCTTCCTTTGTTATTCCTGCCATTCCGATAACATCCCTTGCCATCTCAATCGCGTCTGCCATTCCATAGCCTTCTGTCATGGCTCCTAAATCCGGTACTTCTATCAGTATGGTATCTTTATCATCATTTGTCTTTGTAAATAATACAGGATATACTTTTTTCATGTTACAGCTCCTTTTCTCTGTCTATTCATATATCTATTCATAGAAACCGGGGATTTTACAATCCCCATTTCCTGATAATTGCCTTTGCAAGTTGTTCATTAATCTCTCTGTGCCTTGGTACCTGCTCTATCATTCCGTCTCTTATATACACATCATGGTTGCTTCCATGTCTGAGGAATGTAAAGCCTCCGGCTTCAAGTTTCTTTACTAAATCCTTTTGTTTCATCCGTGTCCTCCTTTCATTGTTTATTATACACATTTAATGTGTATTTGTCAATTATTTAATGTGTATTTATACACATTTTTTACACTAAAATAGCAGTGAATGAATTTCCACTCACTGCTATCATTTACTGCTTATCCCTTAAAAACCGCTCAACTGCCATCCTGCATCCGTCCGCTGTGTTATTGCCGCCCATCCTGTCAGCAACCTGCACCCAGCTCATATTCTCAATATATCTGTACTCGATCATCTGCCGGAGTCTGCTGTCATCAAGCTCACTTAAGAAATGTTCGACCTGCGTCTCAAGCTCTGCAAGCTTCTCATCCCTGTCAATTAACTGCTGCCTTCTTACTTTCAGTAGTGTCTTGCGGCGGCTGTAGTCGCCGTACGGGAATCCCTCTATCATGTAATGGTGCATATTGCCCTCACCGCCACGCACAGTGTCCTTAACGCTGTATCCGCTCTGTTCCATGCGTTCTATCTGCCTTTCCAATGCCATGACCTTATCTGCTATGTACTCACGCTCTTTCTTCACCGCTGTATACTGGTTCAGTACTTCCTTTAAGCTCATTGCTCCTCACTTTCTCTTTACCGGTGGTCTGGTATCAATCGTTTACCGGCTTCACGATATGGTTCTCCTCGACAAATGCCCTGAGCTGCTTCTTGGATACGCCAAGCTCTCCGGCTGTCTGTGTAAGGTTGAATGGTCCATCTGTGTACAGCTCACGTATCTGCGGTATGTCTGCTTCTGTGAGCTGTCTGTCACTGCGTTCATAAAGCTTTGTATTAATCTTATTGGCCTTGCAGAAGTTATCTACTGTCTTGGTTGTCTTGTAGCCGTATCTGCCAGCTATGTCCTGAACGCTGTATCCGTCTTTCAGAAGCTGGAGGACCGTGTCTTTATCCATCCTGCTCTTGCGCTCCGGCGGCTGGTGATTTGCTTTCTTAATTGTCTGTACTGCTGCCGTGTCCTGACCTGCTGCCGTGTCAGCTTCCGGCTCTTCTGCATCTTCCATTGCATCATCATGCATGTCTGATGACTGTGTATCTTCTGTTGCCAATGCTGCCTCTGGCTTCTTTCCTGCGATCTGTACCGCTTCGAGCGCCGCTGCCGCCTCGTCAATATTGCCCTTAATCATGCAGCGCATGTTATAGAGTACGTCCGCCCTCTGCTCAACCGTGAGTGCTGAGGATGTGTCCACAAAGTTGCCGTCCTCCTGAAGCAGGGACACCTCCGCATTATCCATGACCTTCAGCACAGCGTTACAGCTGTCAATCCTGCTGATCTGTTCATAGATTCCATTTACCACCTGCTTTGCCCCGTCAATCACTTCGTTAATCTCTCTCATTGTCTTCCTCCTCTGATTTCTCCATTATCTGATAAGACCTGACACACTCGTTAAGTCCTACATTCCTGTTAAGCTTCTCCTGTGCCTTATTAAATGCTGCCTCGTCCATCCTGTACACATCTACAAGGCGGTTGAATTCTTTCAAATAATCAAGCACAACACTTGGCGGCATGTGCATGTAATCCGCCATTGCGGTTGCGCTGGCTGTGGCCACAAACATAAGCTCTTTGCTGCACATTGACCTTGCGACTGCTGTAAGCTCTGATGCGTCAACACCTCTTACGCTGTTATGTGTTCCGCGGTATTTGACTTCACGCTCAAGGGCTTCGATGCCACCCTTGCGGGCTATGCGCAGGGCATATTCTATGCCGGCGTTGTAGTCTGATATTTTTTTATTCATCTGCTGCCTCCTCATCCTCGTATAACCAATCATTGAATTTGTCATAACATGATTTGCAAAGTACTATGTTCTCATCCTTTTTAGTAATGGTCACGTACTTATCTGTAAAATACGCATCAATTATTTTATTACACTTTTCACAGGCAATCTTCATAAGCTACTCCTTCCGCATAAACCTCTGCATTATATGATTCTTAATTGCTGATTCTTCCACATCTGACCTGATGTGTTCTCCATCCAAAGAGGCGCCGGGCTCTACTATCTCAACTGCTCTTTCCAATCCTGCGAAATGGTAATCTGTATCCTCATCAAAGCCATGTTTCCGATCATATTCCAAATAGTCCGCGTGTGAATACTTTGCTTCTTCCTTCAATCTTTCAACAACCTTATCAATGTCATAGGCGGTTGGCTGCTCCTCAACCGCTTCTATGCACTCCTGTATTACATCACGTATATCTGCATTATCTTCACCGCTGTAGCATGTCTCCTGCCTTGCGTAATCATTCAGGTACGCTACAAGGTCATCTGCGTCTATTAATCTCATTCTTTTATCACTCCTTATGCAAATCTTAATTGTCCAGTCCGTTCATACTCAATTCTTACATTTGGCATACGTTCTGCGATACACATTTCTGGCAGATTTGCCTTAACAAGTGCTGCTGGTATTGGTGGGCACACTGCATTACCACATCTTCGTACCTGCTCACTCCGCGGATATGCCTTTCCAGTATAATCATGATCAATAATGTAATCTTCCGGAAATCCCTGGCATCCGTACAGCTCACGTGGCTCCAGCATCCGCAATCCGATATCTACAATTTGATAATCTGTCCCATTGATAGTTACCAGTCCGAATCTGTCCTGAGCCGTCACGGTGTCCAGCGGTGCCTTTATATCCTGTCCTGTTCCCTGTCCATAGTATTTAATCAGAAAGGCTCTGACCTCCCCGAAGTGTCCGTCTCCGGCTGTGATCGTTGGTAATGGCTGTCTGATATCTTTTCCGTCACAATGATTATTCATCTGAATCAGATTCGCTGTAACAACGCTGTTATGATCCCATGCGGTCACTGTCGGAAGCGGGTTTTCTACTGTTTCTCCAGCACCCTTATATCCTCCGTCATAGTACTTATGCAGAAACGATGTGACCAGTCCATATCTGTTCGATCCGTCCACAGTCATGATCGGATCTTTAATGCTCTGCCCCCGGACTTCTCCCTGTGCCGTCTCAGAATGATACTGGATAAGCGTAGGACTGATAAGACAATGTTCATTTTTACTCACGATAGTTGTGAGAGGCTCTCTTACATCCTTACTTCTGTCTGCTGTAAAGCCAGTCTGACCAATCTGCACCATGTACGGCTCACACAGATAATGTTTTCCACTTCCAACTATGGTCGGCAATGGTTTCTCTATATCATGTACTCTAGGGGCTTGTCCTTTCCTCTCTCCATATCCAATCGGGATGATAAACGGCTCTGGATTCTCGAGCACAAACTTTTTCAGTCCTCGTGCTATTCTCTCCATCGTCTTCGGTGCCAGCGGACGTACCGCCCGGATCCCGTATTTCTCTTTGATTTCCTCGGGCGTATCAAAAATGGACGGACACGGAAGTGAAAAGTCCAACTGCGTGTATGCTCCTACATACGGTTTAAGCAATCCAGCCTTGACCTCTTCACTGTCTGCTGGCGCATGTGTCGGCTTCGGCCAGACTATCGGCTTGCCGTCGCACCTAGCAATCATGAAAAATCGCTTACGCATTGTAGGTGCTCCGTAATCTGCTGCCACTAGTTCCCGGAACTGTACCTCATATCCTAAATCAGTGAGCTGATTTACAAACTTTTCAAAGGTCTTTCCCTGCTTTGTTTTAACAGGATGGTGTCTGCGGTTTAATGGTCCCCACGTTTTGAATTCTTCCACGTTTTCCAACATGATTACTCTGGGTCTTACCAGCCCGGCCCATCTGCACGCTACCCATGCCAGACCTCTTATATTTTTATCCTTTGGCTTGCCACCTTTTGCCTTGCTAAAATGTTTACAATCCGGTGAGAACCAGGAAAGCCCTACAGGATGTCCATTGCATGCCTGCACCGGGTCTACCTTCCATACGTTTTCGCAGTAATGCATTGTATCCGGGTGGTTTGTCTTGTGCATTTTGATAGCCTCTGGATCATGGTTAATTGCTATATCCACACTATAGCCGGTTGCCAGCTCAATCCCTGTGGATGCACCGCCACCACCGGCAAAGTTGTCAACTATAAGTTCACCGTTTATCATGACAGCACCTCCGGGAAATCTCCAAAGTCCATCTGTAAGTATGTTTCGTAATTCATCCATACGCTTTCCAGCCTTGGCTTACCATATTCTGCACAACTTGGGAATTGTCTTTTTCTCCATCCTGACAGATACTCGTTATACATATCATTTTCATACCCTGATATCATGATTTTTGCCTTGCTGTGAAGTATTATTTTCAGCAGTTCCTCATGCTCCGCATCTGTCATTTCATGCTTGTACTGCCTGCCTCTCCTTGTATCCAACATATACGGAGGATCTAAATACATAAATACATTATTGTAATTAAACCGCTCTATCACTTCTAATGCCGGACGGTTTTCAATCTGCACCATGCGCAGGCGTTCAGCTATATCAATAATCCTTTCTGGCAGACGGTACCAATTCCATAATGCGTAAGCCCTCTCCCTGCCCTGCACATCATTTTTCCATCCTACCCTGCTGCCATTTGTGCGGAAACCATGTCCCTGCCAACACTTGATTAAAAATCGTAATGCTTTATGAAATGGTTCATCCGGCATCATCAGCTCCCATACATCCAATTTATATGTATCCTCATATTTTTCACGGCTGAACGGTGTACTCATTACCATTCTTGCAAGATGTTCCGAATCCTCCTGTATACAACGGAAAAGATTCACAACATCATGGTCTAAGTCATTAATTGTTTCAATATCTGACACCTGTTTATTAAACAGTACCGCCCCGCTGCCAAAGAATGGCTCTACATAACTATGATGCTCTGGTATTAAATTTACTAACCTGGACGCAATGTTCCATTTACTTCCCGGATATTTTACGATTGATTTCATTTTATTTGTATATCGTTGCCCCGGCCTGAGGCTTGGCTCCTTTCTTGCTTTTTTTCTTTTATTGATTTATAATTAACTAATTAATATAGCCAACAATCTCATTACTTACTATTTTACTTTCCTGCTGCTCCGTCTTATGGTCGTGCAACCTTAAAAATAACTGTAAATTCAGACTTATCTTTTCAGGAGGTACTATCATGTCAATAATCGATTTCATACAAAAAGTTTCAGTGGGTGCAGGTACGCGTGGGTTTTGCATTGGAACCAATGGAGCAGGAGCAGAGGAGTAAGTAATATTTGGACGCCGAGGGGTTCGATTCCCCTCAAGCCCACTATTTTTCAAATGTACATCCTTGCATTTACAATTATCTCTGTAACATTTCTATTTTATGTCTCATCCTAATTGCCCTACCCCGCAAGCTCTACTTTCTCAAGTGCCTCAACAACCATCTGCACATCAGGATTATCAATGCGTATGTTTTGCACGGATATCGCACAGATGTTGTTGTACCATAGAAATCCCGTGTAACCGTCAACCTCATTCATTGCAAATGGTCCTTCCGGTGATGTCTCTATATCAAGATTCAGCTCTTTCCTGCCTATCAGGTTGAGCCTGCTGCCATTTACAAGATATATCTTTCCGCTGTCCGGATTCTGGAGCATGCCGTTGATTCCATATGACATCTTCGTTGTCACATACCTCTGTGTGTATCTGTTCTGCATCCCGTACAGGTCCATCCATGCAGGCGTTGTTATCTGTTGCATCTCCCTGCCGGCACGCATCTCAAGGCACTGCCCGTCAAGCGGGAGCCCTCCGAGTATCTCAAACAGGATGCCCTTTGTTTTGTTCGGGATATATGCCTCATTCATGTTTATGATCCAGTCAGCCCCGGCAAGCATAAGCATTCCGGCAGATGCTGCCTCTGAGTAGGCTCTTGCTATCTTAATGCCCTCGGCTTTGTATGAATTATTAAGCGTTCTCTTGAATTCTGTGTTATTTATGAACATGACTGCCTCCTTTATACCCATGTTTCAACAATGTGTGAATCATCCTCTGCTCCGGGTGCGAACGGAATCATTCCCGGGAATCTCCGGATTATGTCCGCACGTATTTCCTCAACTGTTCTGCGGCGTATATGGACATTAAGCGGATGTCCAAGGTCGAACAGCCTTGCTACATACCAGCCGGGATAATCTGACGGACTGGCGTATACTGTTACACATGGCATTGTTATTCCTGATATGTCTGCATTGCGGAATGTCCTGATATTGATATCAATGCTGACTGCTGCCGAAGTCCTGTGTAGGAACTTCGCCGCGAACAGAAGATATCCGCACCATATACTCGGTCCATGCTTTGCTATGTACTCTCTGCGCCTGTCTTCCACTGCGGTCTTCTGCCTCTTTAATCTTAATTCTTCTTTTTCACGCTCTGCCTGCTCAGCTGTGAGCTTATTTATGACAAACCTGCCAAACTTTGCCCCCATGTCTGCATATGCCTTAAGGGCACTGTCCTCAAGGTTTAAGAATTTTCTCGCATCTGACGGCTTCAGAAACTGTTCTGAACCATCTGACGTGTCTGTAATCCTGTAATAAAACATCCTGTACCTCCTGGTTTGTATGATGATATTAATTCTGTTTCCGGCGGGGCTCTGACGTACACACTCATCACTCCCCGTCCTCTTCAAAAAATGTTATTCCCAAATTCTCACTTTTCGGCTTAAATCCTAAATGCGGCTGGCTGTCCGACATGATAAAATTGCGGCCAAACACTGACATCCATTCATCCAGTGAATGTGTCTTCATGAATGCCCTCTGTGCATCCTCCTCAAGCTGCTGCCGGAGCTGTCTGTTATGATGTACGGCTTCCGGTCCTTCGGTATGGTGCCACAGGCAGAGGTATACCTTGAGCCCGTACTTCTCTGACAGCTTCCTGTTGGCTCTGCCGAATATCACATGATGCTCCTGCAGATTCTCCTGCCTGTCATAGATGCCATACAGCCTTGCGCACAGATAGCAGTAACCATCCGCCTTATTCTGCATGATGCTTTTCATTGATTTTCAGATGCAGCCTGCGTATGTCATCCCTCATGCACTGCTGGTAAGTGTGGTGCCTGTCCTCTGCCCGGACTGCTGCCGTCTTCTGTGCTATTGCCTGCCACTCGTCCGCATTTGCTATCAGGTCCCCGCGTGCTGACAGATAGCCGTTATTCTTCCAGCGTGGAAGGTATTCATTGACCGCCATGTTGAAGGACCTGTTCGGCGTGTAAAAAGTGACCTCGCATTTAGACTTTAAGCGGTTTACAGCCTCTGCCGCCGCCTGCACGTATGATGTGTTCTCCGTGCTGTCTTCAAGCTCTGTATGCTTCGTGAGTGTCACAGGATCCTGCCCCGGTTGCATATAGACTTCCATGATGAATTCATAGACGCCTGATGTATGTCTTGGTCCTCTCCATGTGCTCTCAACATAGATATTCACATGCTGCATCACTGCCTCCTTTCTGCTTTCGTTTTATTCGTATCTCCGTGTAGTGTATGTAACTGTAGCCGGTGTATGGATTAACACCGATACATATGGAATTCTTTTCAATGTAAAACCCCGGATGCGGCTTCGGACCGTCACGCAGTATCTTCCGGACAGTACGGCGTGAGTATTCTTTCTTCACCGGCTCCGGGCGGACAAGGTTGCGTGATGAGCTGTACTTAATCAGCTTCCCCCTGTCAGGTTCATCGAAAAGTGACATCTGTCCGTCTATCTCTTCCGGCTCCTTGACTATGTACTCAGCAAGGCTTTTGAACCCGCCGCACTCATATGTGCTTGTCCAGTTCACCCTGCCATGGATCCATAGCCTTTGCATTATCCTGTCAGCATCCGGTACACGGTTGACCAAAAGATGTGTGTGGATGCCTCCCTGTCTGCCAAGCTCAATCCGGTATATGAACTTAAGCGTCACATGAAGCTTTTTATACTCTGTACGGAGCTTCCGCAGGAATCTACTAAGGTCAGCCTGTACCTCTTTCACTTCCTTACGTGTTCCTGCCTGATACTTGAGTGTGACCCACAGGTCACCTTCCCTGAAGTTTGCCTTGATGAGCCTCCTCATCCGTATCTCTTTGTTTCTCTGATTCTGCCTCTTCACCTGCTCCGGTGTTGCCTTTCTGCGTGGTGCTCTCTTCTCACCCTTTGCACCATAGTTGCCGGCATACACAATATCTGTCTCTATGCTGTTGTCAAAAATCCATTCGTACTGTCTGTATGCCATGCCGTTGTCCTAACTTTAATATACTGATATGGTTATAAAAATGAGCCGCCCGGCCCCATGTTTATTGACTTTGCAGCTCCGCAATGGTATACTTCACATGTGGTTGAGTTTCCATTGCGGAACACCCGGGCTGATGCGTTTTGCCGAATGCATCAGCCCTTTTTAAATTGAACTCTTACAGGCATGCTGTGTTCATACGTCATGTCGCGCTTTATGCACTCCTCATACGCTTTACAGACCCATTTATCAACAAATCTGCCTTCCTTTACCTCTTTATTCACATCTCCATGCACTCCGAACAGTTCTTCCCTGACCGTATTGTCAAGTTCAATGAAGCTTGCAACTGTCACTGCCGTATTATAACAGTGCTTTGCCTTGTAATACTGCTTGTCCTTCATTGCCTGCTCAAAAACGCCTGGGAGCCCCCGGAGCCTGTCCACTATCTGCTCACTGTTTAACATCGTCCCTCCATAGCCTGTCCTATCCATGCAGGACTTCAACTATCCTGCCATCCTCAATAACAAACTCAAATCCAAGCTCATTGAGCCTGTACAAATCTTCGAGCGTAGCTGCGCCACCATAAATCAAATTAGTATCCATCTTTCTTCTCTCCTTTCAATATTTTCAGATTCAAAAACCATCTCTGTTGTTTTTCACTGCCGGTTATCCTATAATCAAGTAAAAATATGTGAGGTATTACAATGAACACCATTGAAATAATTTTTACAGTAATAAATATCTGCCTAACCGCCGTAAGTGTGTCATGCGCTATTTTTGCCGCCAAGCAGACACGCACACAGACCAAATTAATGGAAAAGCAGATTGAGCTTTCTCAGGAACCTGATTACGCTCTTTCAAGCCATTTGGATTCTATTAAAAGGTCCATTTATCAGGTAAGCGACAGCATCAAAGAATTAAAATAATGAGCCAGATGACATCTATTGCAAGTACCATCGCTGATGCTGTTATCAATATTCTTATAGCTCTTTCCTTCTTTACCTGTATCCGCTTGATCTCTTCAAATATCTCAGATTCTGTCATTCTGTCATTATCCATTAATAATCTCCTTTATCTGTCAAGCATAGCTCTTGAATCTACCAGCGAGGAAAGTGCCTGTATTTCTCTTACATAATCACATTCGCTTAATGTTGATTTGCCATCAATTATCTTGTCTGCTACTGAGATTATGCATTCATCCAGCTTAGGCTTGATTCTGCTTTCTTCCTGCTCAATACTGCTGCTTACTTTTTCATCTTCCTCCTGCCTTAATGCAACGGGCTTACACACAACTTTGCATCCTTCTTCTTCGATAATATCTTCGTCCGTGATACTTGCAATCAAATCACCATTACCGTCTGTTACAAGGATTTCCGCATACTCTTCGTTTCCAATTCTCATATGTCTACAGCTCCCTTCTGTCTTGTCTTTTTCTCCTGATCGTCCATTATCGATAAAACTGACAACTGATTTCATAACAAATTCTCGTTCTAGTGCGGCGTTCCTCCTTATGGATTGCCGCACTTATCTTTCTTAAAAGTCTGCGGGCGTTCACCTGATTCTCTGCCTCAGTTTCAATCCTTAATGTCAAATCGCCGCTCTGTTCTCTGCTTCTGACTTTTAGTCTTTCAGCAGTGCCTTCGTGAATTTCTATCATTTCCTGCTCATCTCCTCTTCGACCCTGATAAGGAATCTCGCTGTTGCCTCCTCAAATGCCTTGCGGCGTTTGGCTCTCTCCTCATCTGATATATCCGGAGTGTTCAGCACTACAGTACAACCTTCAAGTTCTATTACTCTCTCCATGCCGTTCTCCTTTCATGTTCTGCTGTATCCTATGCGGTACAGCTTGTCTGTGTTACATTTGCTTCAAATCTGATTTACTCATACTATCAAGGGCTTCTATATCGTCCTTATCATATTCTGTCACTGTGTATGTCTTAGGCATTTTTTTACCTCCTGTATTTTCTTGATGTGCAGCACATAATATTTCATGCCCGGCTCTGCTCCCCATTCTGGGTTACCGGTTCCGATAGAGAGTGAGCATACAGTTTCTATGCTTGGAGAATTTTTGCCGTACCCATTTCTGAATACTATCTTTTTCTCTGATAAGTCTACTGGCGGATATATGTTTCCTTTAATAAGTTTCTCTCCCTCTCGGAAAAATCCAAATTCTTTAGGTAGTCTGTTGTCGTAGTACGGCTTGATTTCACGGTATTCTTCCGTCTTTTCTCCGGACAAAATCATGTCGTACCATTTTTTCTTAATCGGCAATGTCAACATCTTCACCCTCCTTTCTGCTTTATGTGAATTTAATTCACGTATTATGGTAAAAAAATTTCGTCTCTTTCTTTTCGTGTGAGTCGTAACACTCTTGTGAGCGAGACAATTTCTGATGCATAAAAGTTGCCAGTTTTCATTCTATTGTACAACGTTTCTCTTAGGATTCCGGACTTGTCAGCTATGGCCGATACAGTCATTCCAGATTCTTCCATTTTCTTTTTTAACAGTTCCACATTTGCCAAAATTATAACCTCCCTTTCGTGAACTAAATTCACTATATCACCACTGTGAATTTCTGTCAACACTTTTTAATAATTTTGTTGAATTATTTTACACATCATGCTATTATGTACTTACAATCAGATGGAAGGAGTTCTGCTTATGCTCAACTTATATAAAAACATCAGGGAACGACGTATTGAGCTTAAAATGTCTCAAGATACGTTAGCCGAACTTACTGGATATCGAGACAGGTCTTCTATTGCTAAAATTGAAAAAGGCGAGGTAGATATTTCAGAATCAAAAATCAGAGAATTTGCTAAAGCATTAAAAGTATCACCCGGTGAGCTAATGGGATGGGATGAACATAATTCACAAACTGAACATACGCCGCAAGACCACAAAGGAGTTGTAATCAACGTCCTTGGCCGCGTAGCAGCCGGCATACCAATAGAGGCTACAACCGATATTATAGACACCGAAGAGATTCCTGAAGAGATGGCTAAAACAGGCGACTTCTTTGCTCTTAAGATAAAAGGCAACTCAATGGAGCCTCGTATTATGGACGGTGATGTCGTAATTGTCCGCAAACAGGATGAAGCCGAGAATGGCGATGTTATTATTGCCATGGTGAATGGTGATGACGCCACCTGCAAGCGCCTGAGAAAATACAAGGACGGCATTGAGCTTATATCAAACAATCCTTCATACAAGCCTATGTTCTTCTCTGATATGGACGTGCAGACAAAGCCCGTCAGAATTATCGGTAAGGTTGTTGAGCTGAGAGGGAAGTTCTGATATTCGTTATTTATGAGGTATAAATGTGCATACTACGATGAGTCATTCTGGCTTACACAGAAAGCTATGGGAGAATTGTTTGGGGTTAAACCGGTGCAATTTCCTGTATATAATTAATGGTGATTTTGATAAAAAAATATCCGTCGAATTAATTGAAACCTTAGCACATAAAGAATAAAGGGAGAATCTTATGAACACAAAAAACAAATGGTACTTAAGCACTTGGTTTATTGCACTTTTATGTGCATTTTGGTTTCTTATCATTCCGCCTATTATAGGTATTATTCTTCTTATCATAAAGGCTGTAAATGATAAGCAACAACAAAAACTATTTACTCAGACACTTATTCAGAATAATCAATTGTTACAAGAAAATTCTGAAATGAGAAGAACTTGTGATGAAATTGGTACAACTGAATATATAGAAACAAAGAGAATGATTGAGCAAATGGAGCAAGAATCCGCTGTAAAAATTGCATCTACAGAAAGTAATGCAAATGCAAATCTTGCTTTGCTTAATAATGAAATACAAAGCAATAATGTCTTAATCGATAAATTAAGGACGGAAATAAGTGAACTGCAACAACAAGATGACAAACTAAAAAGGTCTGTTGCTTCTCAGCAACATAAAATATCACGTTGCAACGAACTGTACAAAAGTTGTTCATATGCATTTGATAACTTTTTAGCATTGCAAATTCCTTATAATAATTGCTTATTAAGCGCCAAAGATTTAGAAGATATTGAAGAAATTTCCCCATCAGTAACACTTAAGTTACATTGTATGGATGTAAAGAGTTTAAGAAAAGCTTATAAGGATAACGAAAAACTTATAGACAATCTTCTGCAGCAATATTCAAATAGATACACTACTAAAGCTAATAAATCAATTTATGACTTAATGGTTATAGCATTAAGAGCGGAATTACAGAATGTTTTATATGCATTAAAATATGAAAAACTTGATACATCAATTGAACATGTAAAAAATATCTCTGCAAAATATCTCAAAATTGCTGGTGAAGGCAATCAAACTATTGCCGGAACGCTTACAAAGTTCATAGGAGAAATCGAATATCTTTTTATTAATGCAGTTAAAATAGAATACAATTACTATGTTAAACGTGAACAAGCTAAACAAGAGCAAATGGCTCTTAAAGAACAAATGCGCCAAGAAGCCGAAGAGCGCAAAGCCCTCGAACAAGAGAAAAAACGTATTTTACGAGAGGAACAAAAGTTCAACACCGAAATCAGTAAATTACAAGATACTATATCTTCTGCAACCGATTCATCCGAAATTGATAAACTTAAAGCAAGGATTCTTGAACTACAATTACAATTAGGCGAAGTTGTTGTAAAAAAAGATGAAATTACTAATCTGCAAAATGGTAAGGCTGGTACTGTTTATATAATCAGTAACTTAGGTTCCTTTGGTGAAGATATCTTTAAAGTGGGTATGACACGTAGACTTGAGCCTCAGGATAGAATCAATGAACTAGGAAATGCGAGTGTTCCATTCAAATTCGATGTACACAGCTTTATATTTTCTCAAGATGCTGTTGCTCTTGAAAATAAAATGCATGAAATTCTTAATGACAGACGTGTAAATAAAGTTAATATGCGCAAAGAATTTTTCAAGATATCTATAGATGAACTTGAAAAAATAGTTGAGGAAATAGAGCCAACAGCAGAATTTAATAAAACAATGATTGCCGGTGAATACCATCAATCACTTTCATCTGACTCGAATTATACTAATTCATATTCTATTGATGATGAAGATGATGAAGAATAGTAACTGTTGCTTTTTCATATGTAGAACATTAGCAAATAGGGTAATATAATAAAAGCCCCTGTGCTACCAACACAAGATATTATAAACCACAATAGAAGGGAGATTTATATATGAGTAGACATAAAAGCAAAGAGGAACTTGAAGCCCATAAAGCATCTGCTTTATCTGCTGTAGATTCATTATTAACCCAGTATATACAATCCAACAACCCTGCCATTAATGGAAAAGCCGACAAGCTATGTTATTGGCTTGAAGACTATATGAAATTTCTAGAATATGAACCACAATTTTCTCCAACCAGCTTGCGTCGTTATAAGCGCGGTGAAATAATAAAAGTTCATTTAGGATATAATATCGGCAGTGAAGAAGGTGGATTACATTACGCTGTTGTCCTGGACAACGCCAACTCTATATATTCCCCTGTCATTACGATTTTACCATTAACTTCAGTAAAACCTAATGTAGACACTTCCAACTTGCGTCCGGGATGTATATATTTGGGTAATGAGCTATTTACAAGCTTAAGTGCAAAAGTATCAAGCCACTATAAGTATGCAAATACTGAACTTGATAAAATAAGACAGAGTATTTCCCTATTGGATACATCATCTCCGTTATATACGGATTTATTAGATAATCTGCAGAAACGCTTAAATGATATGAAAGAAGAAGCTGAGCTTATTTCAAAAATGAAAACTGAGATTCAGAAAATGAAAGTCGGAAGTATTGGATTACTTAACCAAATAACAACAATAAGTAAGATCCGTATTTACGATCCAAAAACGAATCAAAATATCCTCAGTGGAATCAAGCTTTCAAATGAGAAACTAGATTTGATAGATGATAAAATAAAACTGCTTTATACAAAAGTCACAAAATCAGAATAAATTTTTATACTTTTTGCATATTTCATTTGACATTGTCATAGACTAATTATATAATGAATGTACACAAAAACATTGCCGTTAACCGGCAGTATATAAGACACAGTCCCTAGCGGACAGCATTCATTATGAAAGGTCTCACAGCAATGTGAGGCCTTTTGTATTTACAAAAATAAAAGCCCCTGTGCTACCAACACAAGAGCTTTACCGATATCTACCAGGCCGGAGCCTGATACAATACCAAAACACATTTCATATTGTATCATATAATGCGCCCGGCTTGCAAGTAGGCGTATTTTTTATACCCTTTTTTCATACTTTTAAGAAGGAGGATGCAATATGAACAGTTATGATATCTCATTCAGACCGGAAGAGGTTATACAGTATCTTCGCAAGTCCCGTTCTGATGACCCTAACATGACAATTGAAGAGGTGCTTGAGAAGCATGAGCACATGCTGCGTGACTTTGCAGTTAATCACTTCGGTGCTCCGGTACCAGATAACAACGTGTACAGGGAAGTTGCATCCTCCGAGACTATAGACGGACGCCCGGAGATGCTCCGTCTGCTCCGTGCCATTGAATCACCGGATATACGTGCCGTTCTTGTTGTTGATGTGCAGCGTCTGAGCCGTGGTGACCTTGAAGATGCCGGAAGGCTTATGAAGCTCTTAAGATACACTAACACGCAGGTAATAACTCCCATGAAGACATATGACTTAAGGGATGAGTGGGACCGTGATATATTTGAACGTGAGCTTAAGCGTGGCAACGAATACCTTGAATACTTTAAGAAGATACAGGCGCGTGGACGCCTGCAGTCTGTTCAGGAGGGTAACTATCTCGGCTCAAAGCCTCCATACGGATATGACAGGGCTGTAATCCGCATTGGCAAGAAGAACTGTCCTACCCTTGCAGTCAATAAGGAGCAGGCTGACGTAGTGCGCCTTATATATGAGCTGTATGTCAACAAAGACTGGGGAGCACAGCGTATTGCCAACCACCTTGACAGCCTTGGAATACATCCGCTGCACAATGCTCATTGGAACCCTGCCGTTATTAAGGATATTCTCCGCAACTATCATTACATCGGCAAGGTTGTATGGAACCGGCGCAAGACCATAACTGTTGTTGATAATCAGGAGGTTTATAAGACACGCCCCTGGAATGAGAACATGCTTATATTCGATGGACGCCATGAAGCTATCATAAGTGAAGAGCTGTTCCACGCCGCACTTGCCAGACAGGGACGTTCCCACCGGTGCCGTCCCGACAATAGGGTATCCAACGTGTTTGCATCTATACTGCACTGCTCCTGCGGCTACAGCATGAGCCTGCGGCATGATGGGCGTGGCAGCCTGCGTCTGTCATGTGATGATCAGCGGCATTGCAAGAGCGGAAGCATTGGCTATGAAGAGCTGATTGATTATATCTGTAAGGTGCTTACTGCCTACATAGATGATTTTAAGATTAAGGTTAAGCATGATAATGCTAATGAAGTGGATATACACAGAGCGCTTGTCACGGACCTTGAGGCGCGGCTTGCAGCGCTTGAAGCCAAGGAAGTAAAGCAATGGGAAGTATACTCAATGGAAGGCATGCCGCGGGCTATATTCGATAAGCTCAACAAGCAGGTCAAGGAAGATAAAGCAGAGGTTGAGCGTGCTCTTAAGCAGGCAAGAAAGGATTCGCCGGATCCGGTTGACTACCGGGAGCGTATAGCGAAGTTTGGTGACGCACTTAATGCATTGCAGAATCCTGCCGCAAGTGCTGAGATTAAGAATCAGTATCTTAAGGCGATAATAAATGACATGATATATACCCGTCCGGGTGCCGTAAGGCTGACGGCGGACAATTGTTCAGATTATGGTATAAATTATAAAGATATGGCTAAAAGAGGTGGATGGTATTCTCCTCCGTTCAGGCTAGAGATTAAGTTCAGATTCTGAAATCAGGTAAAAAAAGACCTCCAATCCCAGCAGCAGAGCCACAGTTATCATTGTGGCGCCGGTTCTTCCGTGCCTATATCAGTCAATATTCCCGCCACTTCCCTGTATGGCATTGTGTATCTCTGTGACAGATATCGCATTGATGCTCCAAGTTCACCGTCAGGGCCGCCGTACTGGCTTATTACCATAGCTGCCATCGCCGGGTCAGGATTCTTGATATTTACAGGGTATTCAAGTCTTTTTTCATAATTCCACATATCTAACAGCCCTCCACTTCCCAAGGCATAGGTGTTGCCACCCAGCTCCAGTAGTTGTCATTCATAACATTTGTATTAAGAAGCGGTCCGTATTCTCTTGAATACATCTCCATGACATGGCTGTAGCGTCTCTTTATCTGATTATAATAGTTAAGGGCATCAGCGTCAGACGGGTGCGTATCGAGATAAAGCACTGTCTCAACAATTGCAAAGCCAAGCTGATATATCTCATTCATAAGTGTCTGATGGTCAGGTGCCGGCATCGGCCTTCTCTCAGGTCCCGGTCCGCCGGCAGGCATCATCTGGGGATTACCATTATTCCCCGTCATCATGCTGCCATCATTACATGTTCCCGGACATGTCTGGCATGAAGGCTGGCACTGTGGCTGTACTGCCGGCTGCGGCATCGGCTGGCGGTCCTGTCTGTACTGCACGTTGCGGCGGTTCATATTAGAATTCATCATATTACCTGCCACCTCCCATAAATGGTTTGTACAGAGTTTTAAATAACGTACCGCAGCGAAGTGCTTCATCAAGAGCAAACAGGCTGTTCCATTCCTGCCACGGCACATATGTCATAGCAAGCGGAGCTGATGGTGGAATCTGTTGTCTTTCCATAAAAAAATCTCCATATTGTTTTCTATACTATTCTATGGAGATTTGTGGAAATTGTTCGTATTTAAATGTAGTCTGATATATATGGGCTTCTTATTCTGTAATCATTTTTCCCCTGAATAATATCAGTTCTCCTGAATGGCCTCCTTGAGAGTTCTCCATCCGAGCACTGCGCATTTTACACGGGCAGGCATATGAGCTATATCCTTAAGTGCAGAAGCTTCTTCAAGGCTGTCAATCTCCTCCTCTGTTGCCTCGCCCTTTATCATCTTCATGAATATCTCGCCCATCTTAAGAGCCTCTTCCTTCTTCCTGCCGATAACCATTCCAAGCATGATATCTGCAGAAGCCTGTGATATTGCACATCCGTCGCCTACAAAGGCTCCGTCAGTTATAACATCACCATCAACCTTAAGCTTAAGCCATATATCATCTCCGCAGCTTGGATTAACTCCTTCAAGTACGATATCCGCATCAGGAAGGTCATGCTTGAATTCAGGACGTATGTTGTGCTCCGTCAGTATCTCGTTATAAAAACTTCTATTCTCCATATCCCATTCTCTCCCTTACGCTTGCAACACTCTTAACAAATGCATCAGCCTCTTCCTCAGTATTATAGAACATAAAGCTTGCTCTTGTTGTTGAATTAACGCCAAGATATGCAAGCAGCGGCTGTGCGCAGTGATGTCCGGCACGTACTGCTATACCGTCGGCAATAAGCACCTCACTTACATCATGCGGATGTACATTATCAATTGCAAATGTAATAATGCCTGTGTGCTCTTCCGCCCTATCCGAACCAAATATATGAACATGCGGAATATTCTTCATTCCTTCAAGAGCACGCCGGGTAACAGCAAGTTCTCTCTCCTGCATATAATCAAATCCTACCGACTGAATATACTTAATTGCAGCATCAAGCCCTGCTGCACCTGCTGCATTGACAGTACCGGCTTCAAACTTATGCGGAAGCTCGGCAAACTTGGCACCGTCTCTTGTAACTGAGTCAATCATCTCTCCGCCTGATAAGAACGGAGGCATCTTATCAAGCAGTTCCCTGCGTCCGTAGAGGACACCGATTCCCATAGGTCCCATAAGCTTGTGACCTGAGAATGCAAAGAAATCTGCCCCAAGTGCCCTCACATCAATTGCCATATGCGGTGTACTCTGAGCTCCGTCAACTACCATAACCGCACCCTTAGCATGTGCAAGTGCAGCCACCTCTGCTATCGGATTCTCACGTCCGAGCACATTAGATACATGTGTCATTGCAACAAGCTTTGTCTTATCCGTTATAAGTGCGGACACCTTATCAAGATCAACGCTTCCATCCTGCTCGCACTCGATAAACTTAAGAGCGGCACCGGTCTGTCTTGATACCATCTGCCATGGGAGAAGGTTGCTGTGATGCTCCATTATTGAGACAACTATCTCATCGCCGGCGCTGATATTAGTAAGACCATAGCTGTATGCTACAAGGTTGAGTCCTTCTGTTGTATTGCGTGTAAATATAATCTCTTCTGTTGAGGATGCATTTATAAAATTCTTAACAGTAACTCTTGCATTCTCATATATATCAGTTGCCTCCACGCTGAGCGGATATGAACCGCGCAGTGGATTGGCATTATGATTTCTGTAAAAATCCATCTCCGCATCTATAACGGACTGCGGACGCTGCGATGTTGCCGCATTATCAATATATATTGTCCTGTCCTGCATAAGAAGCGGAAAGTCCTGACGATAGTCATATGAATTATTCGTCATATCCAAGTACCTCCTTAAGACCGTCACTTATGATATTCTGTGTTTCTTCATCCTCCGTCATTCTTGAAAGCCTGTCGATTGAAGCTCTTGCCATGATATTCTCTGCATGCTCCCTGTCAATTCCCCTGCTTTCAAAGTAAAACAGCGTATCATCATCAAGCTCACCGATTGTAGCTCCGTGATTACCTACAACATTTTCCTCAGCACACAGTATAAGCGGAATCGTCTTATTCTGCACATCATCACCAAGCATAAGCACTGTCTCCTGCTCATTGCCTACAGCATTAACGGCACCCCTCTTAAAGTCAATCGTGCCTCTGAATACCTTCTTAGATGCGTCCTTAAGCGCTCCGCCGGCATTAATCTCACTCTCCGTCTCTCTGCCTGTATGATTAGCAACAACATTGATGTCTATTTTCTGCTCATGCTGTCCTATATATCCTATATCAGCCTTCAGGCTGCTCTTCTCACCTGAAAGTTCAAAGCGGCTGTCTGAGTATACATCGCCCTTGCCAAGGAATACCTGAATAAGCTCAACTCTAGCGCCTTTTGCACATTCACCCTTTATCTCGTTATATAATACGGCATTCTCTTCGGTATGCTGTGTCTGTACAAGACGCACAACCGAATTCTCATGTGCAATAATCTCTGTATGGACCGCAAGATTATACCTTGTGCCATAATTCATGAATACCGTAAGCTCTCCGCCTGTCATGGCTTCCAGCCTTATATTTTTATTACTGTATTCGTCAACTGTATTAACATGAATCCTCACAGGCGCATGCTTCTCTGCCTTTGCTGCCGTTACCGTCTGTGATTCAAGTTCAACTGTATTGCTTCTGTCCCATGGAAGCTTTGTTTCGTTAACATCAAGCCAGTACCATGTCTTGGCAGGCAGTCTGTTGATAATTATATTTTCATTGTTTGTCATATCAGCCAATACTTCCTTTCATCTCAAGACGTATAAGATTATTCATCTCAACGGCATACTCAAGTGGCAGCTCCTTAGAAACATTGTCAGCGAATCCACTTACGATAAGTGCTCTTGCATCCTCTTCACTCATGCCTCTTGACATAAGATAGAACACCGCATCATCACTTATACTTCCAATCTTGGCTTCATGTCCGACCGCTGCGTCCTTAGTACGGATGTCCATAGCCGGAATTGTATCAGACCTTGACTCTGAATCAAGCATAAGTGACTGGCATGATACCGCAGACTTTGCATTAGATGCATTCTTCTGCACAACAACACTGCTTCGGAATGTACTTATTCCACCGCTCTTGCTTATTGAACGTGTATTCATATATGAACTTGTATCCGGTGCCGCATGGATTACCTTGGCACCCGTATCAAGGTTCTGTCCTTCACCGGCGAATGTTACACCGGTGAACTCCATCTTAGACCCCCTTCCCTTGAGAATACTCATAGGATAGAGATAACTTACATGTGAACCAAATGAGCCTGACACCCATTCAATCGTACCGCCCTCTTCTACAAGTGCACGCTTTGTATTAAGGTTGTACATATTCTTAGACCAGTTCTCAATTGTCGAGTATCTGAGCTTTGCATCCTTTTTAACAAAAAGCTCAACGCATCCCGCATGCAGGTTGGCAACATTATACTTAGGTGCTGAACATCCCTCGATAAAGTGAAGGCTTGCTCCTTCATCAACAATTATAAGTGTATGCTCAAACTGTCCTGCACCCTTGGCATTAAGTCTGAAATATGACTGAAGAGGTATTGAAACATCAACGCCCTTCGGTACATATACAAATGAGCCGCCAGACCACACCGCTCCGTGAAGTGCCGCGAACTTATGGTCTCTGGGTGTTACAAGCTTCATAAAGTACTCATGTACCATATCGGCATATTCACCCTTAAGCGCGCTCTCCATATCAGTATAGATTACGCCCTGTGCTGCAACCTCATCCTTTACATTGTGGTATACAAGCTCTGAATCGTACTGTGCACCGACACCTGCAAGTGACTTCCTCTCAGCCTGCGGAATACCAAGTCTTTCAAATGTATCCTTAATATCCTGTGGCACATCTTTCCAGTCACCCTGCATCTTTGTGTTAGGTCTTACATACGTTGCAATATGCTCCATATCAAGACCCTCAATTGAAGGACCCCAGTCAGGTATCTTCATGCCATTATATATCTCGAGTGACTTCAGTCTGAACTCATGCATCCATTCCGGGTCATTCTTCTCTTTTGATATCTTATCAACTATCTCAGGTGTAAGTCCTGCTTCTATTCTATAAGCATCATGCTCTTCATCCCTGATATCATAGACACTTCTGTCTATATCATCTACATGACTCTTTTCTTTCATTCCAATACTCCAATCCAGCGTATTATAATAATCTGCAATAATCAGATCAGATAATGCCGGGCAAAAGCCCCAACTATATATTCTATATATTATTTACGCCTTTATATCTTCAAATCCATTTTCATTAATCTCATCAACGAGTGATGCATCGCCTTCTCTTGCAATCTTTCCTTCTTCCATTACATGTGTTACATCAACATGAAGTGACTCAAGGATTCGTGTACTGTGTGTTATAATAAGGAGGCTTCCCCTGCATTGCTCCTTGTAAATGCTTATGCCCTTTGATACTGTGCGGACAGCGTCAACATCAAGACCTGAATCTGTCTCATCAAGGATTGCAAGTGACGGTTCAAGCATAAGCATCTGAAGAATCTCAGCCTTCTTCTTCTCACCGCCTGAGAATCCGACATTAAGATCTCTCTCTGCATAAGATTCATCCATTGAAAGAAGTTCCATTGTCTGTGCAAGCTTCTTCTTATAATCCCAGAGGCGTACTCTCTTGCCTGTCTTCTGCTCAAGTGCGCTTCTGATAAATGCACTCAGTGTAACTCCGGGTACTTCCAGCGGATTCTGAAATGAAAGGAATATGCCCTTCTTAGCTCTCTCATTGACAGGCATATTGGTAATGTCCTCGCCATTGAATATTATCTGTCCTTCTGATATTGAATATCTTGGATTGCCCGTAACAGCATATCCGAGAGTTGACTTACCGGTTCCGTTAGGTCCCATAAGTACATGCGTCTCATCTTCACCTATAGTAAGGTTAACACCATGAAGAATCTCTTTATCTTCGATGTTAACGTGTAAATTCTTTACCTCTAATAATGATTTGCCAGCCATATAATCCTCCTGCTATATATTATTAATTATTGTCGTGTGATGCAGTACAATGCTGCATACTGCTGCCTGACACCAGATCTGCGAGCGTATGTCCGTCAAGATACTCATTAATCGCATCTCCAAGTCCCTTCCAGAACGGCAGTGTATAACACTCATTCGTAAGGTCGCACTTCTTCGTATCAGGAGCAAGACATGCAACCGGTGCAAGGTCGCCCTCAGTCAGCCTGAGTATATCTCCGACCCTGTATTCCTCCGGTGACTTTATCAGGCAGTAACCTCCGCCTTTGCCACTTGCACTCCTGACCATATGTCCCTTGGACAGTATAGTCATTATACTTTCCAGATATTTTAAGGAGATACCCTGTCTGGCCGATATTTCCTTCAACGGAATAAAATCTCCCGTTCCATGCTGCGCCAGATCAGTCATAACCCTCAGGGCATATCTGCCCTTAGTCGATATCATCATACTCTACTCCAATCGCATTTGCGGTATTTATTGCGTATATGAATTGTATCGCCTATTTACCTACTATGTCAATAGGTGAATAGCATGTATTTATTTCTGTACAATTTTTCTCAACCAGATAATTAATTATATATATTTTTTCATATGATTATATTGATTATATCATTTATATACCCGTACATATTATTACAATAAAATAGCCATGACATCCTTTGTTTGATTAGGTGTCACAGCTATTTTAATATTATTTTATTATTTACCTTAAATATCCACACTCTTTTCTCATCTTCCAATAATTCTTAATTTATGGTATCATTAATTATTGCTGTCTATCGTTTGCGATAGTCAGGGGTAAATAATGTATTAGAAAGAGGAAAACAATGAAACAAAGAGAAACCTTTGCATCAAGACTTGGCTTCATCCTTGTATCCGCCGGATGCGCCATAGGTCTTGGAAACGTATGGAAGTTTCCCTATATCTGTGGCCAATACGGGGGTGCCGCATTTATAGTTATCTATCTGGTATTTCTTGCCATCCTGGGACTTCCTATCTTAGTGTGCGAATTTACCATAGGCCGCGCAAGCCGCGGAAGCATGGCCGTCGCACTTGATACTCTCGAGAAGAAAGGGACACGCTGGCACCGCCTTAAGTGGGGCTGCATGGCAGGTTCATATCTTCTTATGATGTTCTACACACTTGTCGGCGGATGGATGCTGTGCTATATGTGGAAATATGTTTCAGGTCAGATTGTCGGACTTGACACGGTACAGATTGCCGGTTCCTTCTCAGACATGCTCCAGTCACCTGTACAGATGACCGGATGGATGATTGCAGCCGTTGTTATTTCATTTGGAATATGTGCGCTTGGTCTTCAGAACGGAGTAGAGAAAATCACAAAAGTGATGATGATGATTCTTATTGTTATTATGATAGTACTTGCGCTGCACTCCCTTGTGCTTCCGGGTGCGTCAGAGGGTGTAAGATTCTATCTTGTTCCTGATTTTAATAATATGAAAGATTACGGAATCGGCAATGTTGTATTTGCGGCAATGTCACACGCATTCTTCACACTCAGCGTAGGTATCGGTTCAATGGAGATATTCGGAAGCTACCTTAACAAAGAGCGCAGTCTGTTAAGTGAATCAATAAATGTTGTGCTTCTTGACACATTTGTTGCTCTTACAGCAGGCTTTATCATTATTCCGGCATGCTTTGCATACGGTGTACAGCCTGATGCCGGTCCTTCACTTCTGTTCATTACACTGCCTAATGTGTTCAATCACATGGCAGGAGGCAGAATCTGGGGATGTGCTTTCTTTATATTTATGTCATTTGCTGCACTTTCAACGATAATTGCAGTATTTGAAAGTATAATATCATTCTATATAGATCTTGGCGGATGGACACGTTCACAGGCCGTTAAGTTCAATATTATACTTATAATAATATTATCAATTCCGGCAGTACTCGGATATAATGTCCTGTCAGGAATTCAGCCGATTGGAGCCAACTCTACGATAATGGATCTTGAAGATTTCCTTGTATCGTACAATCTCCTTCCTCTCGGAAGCCTCATGAGCGTGCTGTTCTGTACACATAACAACGGGTGGGGCTGGAACAGCTTTATTACCGAAGCTAACACAGGACTCGGAATGAAATTTCCTGTATGGATAAGATTTTACATGACTTACATACTTCCGCTTATTATCGTAGTCATCTACCTCAAGGGCTACTACGATACATTTGCCGGACAGGGTACGGCAGTACTTACAGGCTGGATGATATTTGCACTCCTGCTTGTCGGAATAATAATCTATACAGCATTTGCAAAAATCAGGAAAGGAAATTAATTATGACATCAAGAGAAAATTTCAGTTCAAGACTTGGTTTCATCCTCGTATCAGCAGGATGCGCCATCGGTCTTGGCAATGTGTGGAAGTTTCCGTATATCTGCGGACAATACGGGGGTGCGGCATTTATCGCCATTTATCTTGTATTTCTTGCTATACTCGGTCTCCCGATTATAATATGTGAATTTGCGGTAGGACGCGGAAGCGGTCACGGCATGGCTGTTGCATTTGACATACTTGAAGCAAAAGGTTCACGCTGGCACTGGCTTAAGTGGATCAGCATACTCGGCTGTTATCTGCTTATGATGTTCTACACAATGGTCGGCGGATGGATGATAGGTTATGTATTCAAGACAGCTTCCGGACAGCTTACCAATGTCACTCCTTCAGCAGTTGCAGATACATTTTCAGCAATGCTTGCATCTCCGGGTGAGATGACATTCTGGATGATAATTACAGTACTTCTTTCATTTGGTGTATGTGCCCTCGGTCTCCAGAAGGGTGTTGAAAAGATTACAAAGGTAATGATGACGATTCTCATGGTGCTCATGCTTATCCTTGCCATTCATTCACTTGTGCTTCCGGGCGCAGGTGCGGGCGTTAAGTTCTATCTCGTACCTGATTTCCAGCTTGTAAAGGAAGCCGGCATCGGCAATGTTGTATTTGCCGCAATGTCACATGCATTCTTTACACTTAGTATCGGTATCGGTGCCATGGCAATATTCGGAAGCTACCTCAATAAGGAACGCACACTGCTTGGTGAATCAATAAATATCGTTCTGCTCGATACATTTGTTGCACTTATGGCAGGCTTTATAATTATTCCGGCATGCTTTGCCTATGGTGTACAGCCGGGTGCCGGTCCGTCTCTTCTATTTATTACACTGCCTAACGTATTCGACAATATGGCAGGCGGTAATATATGGGGCTGTTCTTTCTTCATATTTATGTCATTTGCAGCATTATCAACAATTATCGCTGTATTTGAAAATATTATATCCTTCTTCATTGATATGGGTGGATGGGAACGCCGCAAAGCAGTCTGTTTTAATATTGTACTTATAATAATACTCTCAATGCCTGCTGTACTCGGCTTTAACATATTATCAGGATTTCAGCCGCTTGGAGACGGTTCAACATTAATGGACCTTGAAGATTTTCTTGTTTCATATAATCTTCTTCCTCTCGGAAGCCTCGTATTCGTGCTCTTCTGTACACGCAGCAATGGATGGGGCTGGAACAGCTTCATCCGTGAGGCCGATACCGGTAAGGGACTTAAGCTTTCAGGTGCCTCTGCACTTCGTACTTACATGAGCTACATACTGCCGGCAATAATCATATTTATCTATCTCAAAGGTTACTACGATACATTCTCATCAAGAACTCTTCCTGTTCTCATCGGATGGATGGCATTCGCTGTAATTCTTGTAGGATTGATAATGTTCATTACATTTTCAAAGAGCCGCAAAGAAAAGGCATAAATTTTGCAGAGCCATATCTGACATCCGGCTCGCGGCTCTTACGGCACTTTGTGCCTTCGGAATTGAGATTAGTATAAAAAATATCCCCATGTGTGGCTTAACATTCTGCTTAGCTTCACCACACATGGGGATATTCTATTCTATTATTCCTGCTTTACTTCAGATTCTTTCTTACCTGTGTAACTCTGGAACCTGCGTTCTCTGCATCCTTAACAAAACTTACAAGGCGCTCAGATACACTTACTACCTTATCTGTTGCCTGTGTGCATCCGTCTACTGTCTTCTTGAGGTCTTCCATCTTATCTGTTGTTATCCTTGCACTCTCAGCATTCTGATCAGCAAATTCAGTAAGTGACTCAATACCCGCACCAATCTCGTCACTGCTGTTCTTAAGGTCATTAACCTCAGTTCCGATTCCTGATATTGCATTGCCAACCTGTCCTACCTCGTTATTCAGTGTCTTGAATATCTCTTCCGTCTCTTTAATCTTATTGTTCTGCTCCACAACAGCCTCTGATACTCTCTCCGTTATCTGTACGCTGACATCTGAATTACCGATAAGATCAGTAACAAGTGTATTAATCTTCTGCGTTGACTCTCTTGACTGGTCTGCAAGAACCCTTATCTGTTCTGCAACTACCGCAAAGCCCTTACCGTTCTCTCCCGCTCTTGCTGCTTCAATCGAAGCATTAAGTGCAAGAAGATTGGTCTGGCTCGATATATCCGCTATTATCTCTGTAACCGTCTGAATCTGCTGTGCAGACTGATTAGTAAGATCTGCCTGCTTTCTTACATCCTCAATTGCTTCCTTACACTGGACACTTATCTCGATAAGCTTATTAATAATCTCTTCAGCATTGCTGTTGCATTCTTCCATCTTATCTGCACTTACGGTAAGTGCATTGACATTATCCGATATTCCGCTGATTGACCGGCTTATCTCATCAATTCTGTCCTTAATCCTGTTAGTCTTGTCAGCCTGTGCTATTGTATTCTTTGCAATAAGGCTGACTGACTCATTAGTCATTCCAAGAGAATTCTGCATGTCCGTAAATATTGCATTGAACTCTTCAGAAACTTCTCCGAGTTCCTTAGTTGCGACATTGATTCCTCCTACAATCCCCGCAAATGATGATGCTGCTTTTCTTATTGTCCTGACTAATTCACCAAGGCTGTCATCACGTCTTGCAAGCTTATCTGCTTTCTGTGCAAACTTACCGTTCTCTGCCTGTCCTGTTCCGTCAGATGCTGCCTTAATCTGGTCGACAATTGACTTAGCCATGAGAATTACAAGAATTGCTACTGCTGCGATTAATACTGTCTGAAGTATGAATGCAATAAGTGTGTTAATAATTCCTTTCTCAAGAAGCTCTAACACAATCACCTGCCACAATATCATAACTGTGAGGACAACTATTGCCGGTGCAACTGCCTTTGCTATTCTGGATCCTTTGTTAGAATTCATATCTGCCTCCATTCCGTGCATTCTCGTCTGCACATTCTAATTATATTTTGTAATCCTGATGTTACTTTGCTTCCTTTTTAAGTGATGCCGGTGTTGAATCATGCCGGATATTCTTACCATATATAAGATAAAGAATTACTCCTACAAAAAGCATGCCTCCGACAATATTGCCAAGAGTTACAGGAATTGAGCTGTTAATAAAGAAGTGCTTCCAGTCAACAACCGACATCTGCTCATATGTGTATCCGTACTCCGCTGCTGCCCTGGCTGCATACTTTTCATTGCCCAGTGCGAATATTCCTGCCGGAATATAATACATATTGGCTACACAGTGCTCATATCCGCTTACAACAAATGCCATTATCGGAAAGAATATAGCCCATACCTTGCCTGCGATATCCTTGGCTGCCGCTGCCATAAGTACCGCAGCACACACAAATATGTTGCACATAATTCCCGAACAGAATGCCTGCCCGAAGGACATATTAACCTTCCCCATCGCAACCTTGATTGTATACGCTCCAAGAAGTCCGTCAGTGTAATTGTACTGACCGCTGAGCGATACAAGAAGTGCTATCACCATCGCTCCTATAAGATTGCTTATGTATACAACAACAAGAACCCTTATCATTGCAGTAACCTTATATCTCTTATCAATAAAGCCAAGTATCAGAAGGCAGTCACCGGTAAAAAGTTCTCCACCGATAAATACTATCATCATAAGTCCTACCGGGAATACTACGCCGCCCAGAAGCCTTGCCAGTCCTACGTTACTTATCGCATGCATTGCCACACTGCTTGCTGCAGCGCCTCCGGCAATAAACATTCCTGCAAATATTCCAAGAAGTACCATCCTTACAAAAGGCATATTAACTCTGTCAACTTCTGCCCTTATGTTGCCTTCCACTACCTGTGGTGGAAAATCCATATTCATGTTAGCCATTTTTCCTGTTCCTTTTCTTTATGTATTTGTCCGCTAATATGTTGAATTATATCCTAATTATGCCATATTTTCAAGCAAAAAGCGGCACCTCCAACAATTCTGCCGGAGTAATGCCGCCTTTATAATACTACATATTAAGTTCTAATAATGCATACAGAACAATCTACTGCTTTTGTTCCGGTTATTCTGCTGCTGCCTCACCGTCTGCTGATTCTTCATCTGTCTCAGGAACATCATTATGAACTGCTGTTACCGTTACAACAGGAGCTTCGAGGTCTGTATGGATCTCAACATCCTTATCAGCTGCAATATCAAGATCCTTAACTCTGATTGTATCACCAATCTTCATCTGGCTTACATCAACCTTAACTGAATCTACGATTGCTGACGGATATGCTTTATATGAAACTTCATTCAGGAGCTGCTGTACGACACCTTCGGCAACCTTATCATGGTTAACCAGTATTACCTCAGCTACAGAATGTACCATCTCATTGCTTACCAATGCCTGAAAACTAATCTCCTCGACTATACCCTTGAGTGGATTAAATGCAATATCCTTAATAAGAACATCATACTGTTCTCCGTCAACATCAAGCATAATCTGACTGCCCTTATGGTCTGTCTTCATCATACGCTCCACATCAACCTTCTGCATCTTTACAGGTATTGACTCTGCTAATTCTCTGCCAAATACATTGCCCGTAACAAATCCTTCGCGTCTTAATCTCTTTGCCTTAACATCCAAACTTCTCTTTTCAGCTTTTAAAGTATTCATTTACCTTTTCCTCCAAAAATCTGATTTGCTTAGCAGCCTTCAACTTATATCTTATGGCTGTACACCATATCGCTATAGGCAGGTTTTGTTAAGTATTGCTTTTTCTTGTTACGCGTATATTATAGCGCCTAGTTGCTAAACAGATTAACCAAATTTTAAGAAATTTTGACGTTATTTTTGTCTATTTTGACAACATATGCATGACTGAGTACATGGCATTGGCACCATCCGAAGCCGCAGTTATTACCTGTCTGAGATTCTTGGTTCTTGCATCACCTGCAGCAAATAGCCCACTGCATGATGTTACACCATCTTCTCCTGCAACAACATATCCGCTGTCATCCAGCACATCAAAGCCTTCAAGCAGTGAAGTCTGCGGAATCATGCCAACAGCAACAAAGATTCCGTCAATATCAACATGGGCACCATTGCTTAAGTCTGCACCTGACACCTTTTTATCACCCGTAATCTGCTCTATCCTTGCATTGGTTATAATCTCGACATCTGCCTTTTCCTTAAGCCTGGCAAGTGTTGATGCCGAACCGCGGAAGCCGTCACGTCTGTGGATAAGATATACTTTACGGCATATATCAGAAAGGTACAGTGCATCATCAAGCGCTGTGTCTCCACCTCCAACTACTGCCACATTTTTATCCCTGTAAAATGCCCCATCGCAGACTGCACAGTAAGAAACACCTTTTCCCTGAAATACACTTTCGGAGTCTATTCCAAGACTGCGATGCCTGCATCCTGCCGCATAGAGTACTGTCTGAGCTTCAAGTGTGCTTCCGTCATCGCATGTGCATACCCAGCTGCCTTTGCTGTTATCAAGCTTTACAATCTCTCTTTCAATGAATTCCACGCCAAGTGATTCTGCATGGCTGCGGAAGCTCTCTCCAAGAGAATATCCGTCTACTCCGGGCATTCCCGGATAATTATCAACTCTGCTGCTGTCGGCTATCTGGCCTGTACCCATATATTCTTTTTCAACAACAACTGCATTAAGTCCTGCACGCTTTGCATATATTGAGGCTGTAAGCCCTGCCGGGCCACTGCCTATAATAATAACATCTAACATATAACAAGCTCTTCCTTCGTTGATTCATTTCCTTCAATGTGGAATGAATTAAGTACCGGATTACCGGCATCCATAAGTGACAGAATCATATAGCTTGCCTTGCTGTCATACGCAAGTCTCTTATCTTCTTCTGAAGGTCTTGACGGAGACTCCGGATGAGAATGCCAGTTACCGAGCGGAACAAGACCTGATGCTCTCATATCTTTAACTGCCGCAAGCTGTTCTTTCGGATCAAGTGTAAAATGCTCATTAGAATGGTCAATATTGGTAAGAATATACACCTTCCCAACGGTCTTACTGCCATTATCTATTGTTCCTGCAATGAGTCCGCATGCCTCTTCAGGCACAACAGACTTTGCATGTTCAAGAATCAGATCATAATCTGACTTTTTCATTGATATCATGAATTACCTCATTTCTGCAGGCTGTCACATTAGTGGTCTGTGCACTCTACCTGCTCATAATCGATAAGCTCTGTAATTGTAGGGTGGTCACCGCATACTGCGCATCCTGATGTATCTGATGGCAGCTTAATCTTATGGAATTCCTGATTAATTGCATCATAAGTAAGAAGGTATCCTGTAAGAAGCTTTCCAACTCCAAGAATATACTTAATTACCTCCATTGCCTGCAGACTTCCGATAACACCGCCCATTGCGCCGATAACGCCTGCCTGCTTGCATGTAGGCACTGCATCCTTTGGTGGTGGATTCTTGAATACACAACGGTAGCATGGTCCTTCTCCAGGAACATATGTCATAAGCTGACCCTTGAATCTGATGATTCCTGCATGTGAAAAAGGCTTCTTAGCCATTACACAGGCATCATTAATAAGGAACTTTGCAGGGAAATTATCTGTACCGTCAATTATGAAATCATAATCCCTGATAAGGTCCATAATATTCTCACTTGTGACAAACTCTCTGTATGTATTGACAGTTACATCAGGATTCATTGCATTCATTGTCTCTTTTGCGGACTTAACCTTCGCCTTGCCGACATCTGCTGTCTGATGTATTATCTGTCTCTGAAGATTGCTCAAGTCCACTTCATCGGCATCTACGATTCCGATTGTTCCTACGCCTGCTGCCGCAAGATACATTGCTGCAGGTGCTCCAAGTCCGCCGGCACCTATTATAAGCACCTTGGCATTAAGAAGCTTTCTCTGTCCCTTGGCACCTACCTCTTTGAGAATAATGTGCCTTGAATATCTTTCAATCTGCTCATCAGTTAACGCCATAGCTTCCACCTCCCATGAAGTAAAGGAATTCTACACTGTCACCATCCTTAAGAACTGTGCTGTCCTTATCTGCACTTGCAACAAATTCCTCATTAATTGATACTGTAACATACTCAGGCTGCTCAACATTCTCAAGTTCGATAAGCTCCGGTAATGTAAGTCCGTCTTTTACTTCTTTTGCTGTTCCTGAAACTGTGATCTTCATAATCTCCTCATTTCTGCCTCTGCGGCTTAATATTTTGCTTTATTTGTGCGCTAAAATGAAGTGCGCTTAACATACCATGTATGCTTAATACCTCGTATGTTTATTTAACATTGTCATCTATCCATGCATTCAGTGCATCTTTTCTTACTGCACCTGACTGTCTTGCAACCTCTGCCCCGCCCTTAAACAGCAGCAGTGTAGGGACTGACTGTACGTCATACTGTTCTGCAAGCTCTGTATCAAAATTAATATTGACTTTATACACTGACAGGCTGCCTTCTCTCTCATCCTCAACATCACCTACTACAGGAGACATTCTCTTGCATGGCACACAACTGTCTGAATAAAAATCAACCAGAACCGGAAGTGAGCTTCCGAGCACCTTATCATCAAAATCTGCTTTACTTACTCTAGCTGCCATATGTACCTCTCTTATGCTTCGTCATCAACCTTTTTAACTATCAGATTATATGTGCCATCCTCATTATTAACCAGCTTAAGTATCTGATGTCCCTCTTCCTTAATGCTTCTCGGAACATTCTGTACCGGCTCGCCGTCATTCATTCGGATTGCAATAACCTCGCCGTCCTCAAGCTCATCAAGAGCAACCTTTGCCTTTACAAATGTAAGCGGGCATACCTTATCTGTTATATCCACCTGATCATCTATCTTAATTCCTGCTATTTCCATATATTCTCCTTTCCTGCCTTTTCCGGCATACAAGCCTGTGTATATGCACAGCTTTTCAGATTACTTTCCTTCGTATGCTGCCTGTATTCTCTTTCTGAATTCATCTTCACCCACACGCTGGAGAAGGAGTCTGAATCTCTCACCCGGATTAGCATTCTCCTCAAAGAATCCGATTGCTGCATCTGTTACCCTGAAAAGTGTCTCTTCATCCTTAATCATAGGAAGAAGCTGCTCACCCTTGTAAATCCTGTTACCAAACAGACCACCGAACGATACGATGAATCCGCTCTCAGTATCCCATGCATCTGTAGGACATGCCTTAGCACAGCGTCCACAATTATTGCACTTTGACTTATCCAGAATTATCTCGCTTCCTGTAAATGTTATTGCCTGCTCACGGCATGCCTTTTCACACACACCGCAGTTGATACATTTGTCTGAGACCCAATTTACTTCCATTCCGCCCTTGATACCGATATCATTCTCCTCAGCCTTAAGGCAGTTATTCTGACATCCTGTAACACCGAACTTGAACTTATGCGGAAGCTCCCTTCCGAAATAATGCTCATCAAGCTTCTTGGCAAGCTCATATGTATCAATACAGCCGCTCGGACAGATCTCACGTCCCTGACATGCTGTTATGGTTCTTACTCTCGGGCCGCATACTCCCGGATTAACACCTCCGTCTGCAAGCTTGCTGCGAACCTCTTCAATATCCTTAAAATTAATGAAAGGAATCTCAATGCCCTGTCTTGATGTCATGTGAATATAGCCCTTGCCATATTTTTCTGCTACTTCTGCAACAGTCTTTATATTCTCCGCAGTAAGATTACCTCCGACAGTCTGAAGTCTCAGAGAGAAATAGCCTTTCTGCTTCTGTCTCATGAAACCGCCTTTTTTTAATGCTGCATAATCAATGTTAGCCATTGTTGTATCCTCCATGTCATAAATATTAATATGTTGTATCGGATTTGTTCTGTATTCTACAGATTCTCAACTGAATCAACTGCCTGTCTGAAATCCTCAATCAAATCTTCGATATCCTCGATGCCGACACTTATTCTTATCAGGTCATCAAATACGCCTGCTGTCTTCTTCTCCTCTTCACTGCTGTGTACGTTAAGCGTCGATTCAGGATGGATTACAAGTGTCTTTGTATCGCCGATATTGGAAACTATCAGTGGAAGCTTAAGCGCATCTATTATACCGAACGCTTTTTCCTTACTTCCTGTCCTTATCGTGATTATTCCGCCGTAACCGTTATCACCAAACTGCTTTGCTGCTATATCATGCCATCTGCTGTCTGTAAGTCCGGGGTAATTAACTGTTATATCCTTATAATTCTCAGTAAAGAACTGTGCAAGCTTTGCCGCATTGCTGCAAACACGCTCCATTCGAAGTCCCAGAGTCTCCATTCCCAGACTGTTGTAGAATGCGTTCTGCGGTGACAGACATGCACCTGTATTCCTGAATAATCCGTTACGAAGCTTCGCCGTATATGCAAATGGACCAAACTTCTTAAATTCCTTCATTCCCGGATATCTGTCTTCATCCCACTTGAATCTTCCCGCATCGGTAATCACACCTGATATCGCGCTGCTGTTTGCATTGATATACTTGGATGTTGAATTGACTACCACATCGGCACCAAGCTTAAGAGGCTGTACCAGATATGCCGTCGCAACGGTATTATCCATAATAAGCGGCACACCGTTATCATGTGCAAGCTTGGCAAGTGCTTCTATATCAGTAACATCAAGTCTTGGATTACCTATCGTCTCCGCAAAATAAAGCCTTGTATGCTCATTCGTTGCTGCCCTGAATTCCTCAAGATTGTTATTCTCAACGTATCTTGTTGTTATTCCAAAGCTTTCAAGATCCCTGAACAGATCAATGCTTCCGCCATACAGGCTGGCACTTGATACTATCTCATCGCCGGCTCTTAATATATTGCAAAACGCATTATACAGGGCTGCCATACCTGACGCACATGCCACGCTGGCAATGCCTCCCTCCAATGCCGTCATTCTCTTCTCAAATGCATCAACTGTCGGGTTGCTTATTCTCGTATATGAGAATCCCGGAGCCTGATTATGAAATATTTTCTCCAGCTTGACTGCTGAATCATGTTCAAATGCACTTGACTGATATATAGGAGTAAGCGTGGCTCCCGTTGCCTTATCTCCTCTGAAGTCACCATGCAGTAATGCAGTATTAAATCTCATGTGATGCCCCTTTTTATATAAATCCTATCAAATTACTATGATAAATATAATACGCTTATTTTCCCAATTGTCAACTACAAATTCATATAATTTATATTATTTTAGTATGAATTAGCATAAACAGGGCGTTTGAGGGTAATATTTTTTTATTACGGTCTTCTTGTGCTATGCTTTTTTATATGATAAAATGCAGTTTGAAAGGATATATTTCATATGATATTTAATACAAAACACAAAAAGCTATCTATATTTATTTTGCTGATTTTTATTCTGCTTATATCTATGTTCCTGAGTATTCTCCTTGGAAGTGTAAGGCTTGAGCCGGGTGAGGTTATATCGTGCCTGACCGGACGCGATGCATCTTCTGTTGCTTCCGTTCTTATATACGGCATAAGGCTGCCACGCATGTTTGCAGCTCTTCTTGCGGGAATGGGGCTTTCGTGTGCAGGCGTAATCCTTCAGAGTGTTATGAATAACTCACTTGCAAGCCCTAATACAATAGGTGTGAATTCAGGTGCTGGCTTTGCCGTCATGGCCGGACTTCTTATCATGCATGGAAGCGCAGCCTATTCTTCCGTATTTGCATTTGCCGGAGCACTTATAACGACACTTCTTGTATTTGCGATTGCATACATGGGCGACCAGTCGAGAACAACCATTATTCTTGCAGGTATAACTATATCCTCCCTTCTCGGCGCGGGAATTAATACAATAAAGCTTATTGATAACGAGATAACTCTTAATATTACAACATTTATGATAGGCACGCTTAACGGTGTTACAGCCCGTGCCATAAGACTTCCCGCAATAGGAATTATTGCAGCGGTAATAATAGCTATGTTTTTTGGACGTGCCATCAATATCCTCAATCTGGGAGAAGACATTGCACGTTCTCTTGGACTTAATGTTACAGTAACACGTTTTATCCTGCTTACACTCTCAAGTATCATGGCAGGCTGTGTTGTAAGCTATGCAGGGCTTCTCAGCTTTGTAGGTCTTATTGTACCGCACATCGGACGCAGGCTGTTCGGCAATGATGCGCGCATACTGCTGCCATGCAGTGCGCTTCTCGGCGCAGTATTTGTTATTCTGTGTGACCTGGCAGGCCGCGTAATCGCTGCTCCTTATGAACTTCCGGCAGGAATAATCATGTCCTTTGTCGGCGGTCCGTTCTTTTTATATCTGCTTCTGCGCAGGAAAGGAGGCCGTAGAATAAATGCTTAGATTCGACAATCTGAATGTATCATACAGGCACGAAGAGATATTACACGGAATCACCGAACAGATTCCTACAGGGTGCATAACGACAATTCTCGGTCCTAACGGCTGCGGCAAGACAACGCTCATATCATCAATAAACGGAAGCTCAGACGTAACAGGCGGAAGAATACTACTTGATGACACTGATATATTGAAGCTTTCATACAAAGAACGCGCCCGGCTTATCGCATTTCTTCCACAGATAAGGCAGATAATTCCTGCTCTCCCGGTAAAGACTCTTGTTGAGCACGGGCGCTTCCCTCATCTGGGATTTGCACGCAAAAAGTCAGCCGAGGATATCAGGATTGTAGATGAAGTTATGCATTTTACAGGGATAGATAAGTACAAAGATATGTATGCCAATACACTGTCAGGTGGAATCAGGCAGCGCGTGTTCTTTGCAATGATACTGGCGCAGGACTGTGACACCATCATTCTTGATGAACCTACAACATACCTTGATATTGAAGGGCAGCGCATATTTTATAATATGATTCTAGAGCTGAAAGAAAAAGGGAAGACGATTCTGCTCGTCCTCCACGATATATCAAAAGCACTGTCCATATCTGATAAGATAATTGTAATGAATAATTCTGAGATTGTATTCGGCGGCACTCCCGCCGGCTGCATAGAAAGCCACATACTTGAAGACGTATTCCACGCACAATGCCGCGAACTTCACGACGAAGAGGGGACTTATTACCTTTTCACGTAATAATCCCCATCCTTCTCTTCCTGCATGGAATCAGCACACTATATAACCACACTTTCGACATTGCGGTATATACCATTCACCTGTGTATATGTTCTGTCATTCTGTCACCTTCTTCGGTCTGTCAGCATTACCGCCCTTTTTAAGGCTTCTTGCAGCTTCATTCTCCGCCACACAGCCGGAAGAAGGCAACACATACTTAGTTCCAGATTTCGTCCTTAAATACTATCTTTCTGTATGTCTCAAATGTGAGCCACTTATTGAAGAACCCGCTGCTTATGCTGTCCTTCTGCTGTGCAAGCTCCTCTGCGAATGCAGCATATGAAGCTTCATCATTAACTTTAACCTCAAAGCCGCGTCCGTTAATCACAGGTACTCCTGAATACTTGTAATCTGCAAGCTCTACGATACTCTCAACCTTACGGTCACGAACCCGGACGGCAACCTTGTCACGGAGCACAACAACGTCAAAGCTGTCAGGATAGCTGTAGCTCTCACCATTAACAGGAATCTCGTCACCAACCGTATATGTTCTTCCTGAAGGTCTTACCTTGTTGATTGTCATACTGTCAAGATTGTAGTAGAACTCCTCAAAGATATCACCGTTTGCCTTAAGCGAACCATATACAAATGCAGTCTTAAGATCCCTGCTGTCATCTACAGAAGGTTTCTCGACTACGCCACATGCTGATGTCATGTTGGTAATTCTGTCTATAAGTATAAGCTCTCCGAGTGTCTTATGCTTCTTGAACTCATCAAGTACAATTTCTTCCTGAAGAGAGATATCACATACTGCTATCTCATTCTTCTTAAGGCTATTGGCAGGAATATATGCGCCTGTATTAACATCAATCTTATACTGGATATTCTTAAGAATTGCAGGCATCTGCTTAGTACCGAGCTTTACGATGTAGTCTGTTCCCGGTGTAAGCTCCTTGTCATCCATCCACAGGATTGTAGCTGTAAATGATTTGCTTATAGGAAGCTTATTACCCGCAGCAAGCACACAGCCTCTTGATACATCCACTTCCCTGTCGAGCTGGATTGTAACAGGCTGACCCATGAATGCATGGTCTGAGTCCCTGTCACCTACAAGAATGCTCTTAACATGAGCGCGCTCATTGCTTGGAAGTGTTATAATCTCATCACCTGTCTTAATCTCTCCTGATTCAATCTGCCCCTGGAAGCCTCTGTATGTATGGTCAGGACGGCATACTCTCTGTACAGGCATGTAGAAGCCCTCTTCCTGCTTCTTCTCGGTAACATCGATATTCTCAAGATATGAAAGAAGCGCCTCTCCCTTATACCAAGGTATGTTCTCTGATTTCGTTGTTACGTTGTCACCTTCTGTAGCCGATACTGGAATAATGTAGATGCTCTCAAGCTTAAGTTCATCTGCAAGCTCTTCAACCTGTTTTTTTATCTCATTAAATCTGTTCTCATCATATCCGACAAGATCCATCTTATTAACCGCGAATACAAAGTACTTAATACCCATAAGTGCACAGATTCTTGCATGTCTTCTTGTCTGAACGAGAACACCCTGCTTGGCATCAATAAGGATTACCGCGAGGTCTGCAAATGAAGCACCTACAGCCATGTTACGTGTGTACTCCTCATGTCCCGGAGTATCAGCAACGATAAAGCTTCTGTTATCTGTTGTGAAATATCTGTAAGCTACGTCAATTGTAATTCCCTGCTCTCTCTCAGCCATAAGTCCGTCAAGAAGGAGTGAATAATCTATTGCACCGCCACGGCTTCCGACCTTACTGTCAAGCTCCAGTGCCTTCTCCTGATCTGCATATAAAAGCTTTGAATCATACAAAATATGTCCGATAAGTGTTGACTTGCCGTCATCCACGCTTCCGCATGTTATAAATTTTAATAAGCTTCTCATCCTAAAAATAACCCTCCCTTTTTCTTCTCTCCATGCTGCCTGCCGCCTCATTATCAATAACTCTTGTAGTTCTCTCAGATGATACTGCAGAAAGTGTCTCGTCTATAATCTCATCAAGTGTACTGGCTGTTGACTCAACGCCGCCTGTAAGCGGATAGCATCCGAGCGTACGGAATCTTACACTCTTCATCTCAATCTTTTCGTCCGGCCTTAACTTCATTCTGTCATCATCAACCATGATAATATTACCGTCACGGTATACAACCGGTCTTACATCTGCAAAATAGAGAGGTACTATCTCTATATTCTCTCTCTTTATATACTGCCAGATGTCTGTCTCAGTCCAATTAGAGATAGGAAATACTCTTATGCTCTCACCCTTGTGAATCTTTGAATTGTAGAGCTTCCACATCTCAGGTCTCTGATTCTTAGGATCCCACGCATGATTCTCGTTACGGAATGAGAAGATTCGCTCCTTGGCTCTTGACTTCTCCTCATCTCTTCGTCCACCGCCGAATGCTGCCGTGAAGCCATACTTATTAAGTGCCTGCTTCAATGCCTGTGTCTTCATAATGTCGGTATATGCTGAGCCGTGGTCAAAAGGATTTATTCCCTGCTTAACTCCGTCTTCGTTGATATACTCAAGCATCTCTATGCCAAGCTTCTTAGCCTGCTCATCGCGGAACTTTATCATCTCCTTGAACTTCCATGTTGTATTAACATGTAAGAATGGGAATGGCGGTTTCTCAGGATAGAATGCCTTCATTGCAAGATGAAGCATTACTGAGCTGTCCTTTCCGATTGAATAGAGCATTACAGGCTTCTCACACTCTGCCGCAACTTCACGGATTATGTATATTGCCTCTGCCTCCAGCTGATCCAAATGTGATAACTTTTCCATTAATAATTCCTCCCTGCGAAGTATAATTTAATATTTATTAGATTCTTTCTTATCAATAACTATTGTCTCTGTGCTTCCGTCTGTCTTATGGATATTCCAGTTAAGGAACTGTCCCTTGGAATTAACTGTCATGACACTTCCCATTCCTCCCATATCAGCTCCAAGATAGAGACCTATCGCATCAAAGTGGCATTCCTTAATACATGAGCAGCAGCCCCAGCAGTCTCTCGGGTATCTTATATATGCCTTGCCGTCAGCATCCTTTTTTATCAGGCTGCCCGGACAGACTTCAGTACATTTTCCGCAGCCTCTGCATTTTACCTTATCAATTGCTATGCTCATATATCTCACCTCTTCCAACAAGTTTTCTCTCTATTATCTGAATGTGGCCGTCAACCTTTTTAGAATTAACATATTTGAGCCATTCATCGCTCTTTTCAGGATAATCAAGATTCTCATCAAAACTGTGCCATCTTGTCTCTTTTCTTGCTGCCAGATGCGCTATCAGTGACAGGCAGACCGTAAGTCTTTCTTTCAGCTCATATGCAAACATCAGCTCATGGTAATCCTCTGCACTTACGCCATCAGCCAGCTTCCGGATATGCTCAATCTTTTCCTTTGCCAGCTCAAGCTGCTTTTCATTGAACTGGTAATGGCTTCCTATACCCCCGGCATATGTATCCATGACCTTCTGCATTGCATCCTCAAGCTGTTCTGTGCTGTACATGCCTTCGCTGCGTCCGAGGATTGCATTATATTCAGCTACCTTATCCGCAAATCCGCTGTCGGTTCTCTCCCTGGCATCCTCAGTGCTTACACAACTGTCTGCACAATCGCCTGCGGCCATGTCCAGCTCCTCAACCATAGTCTTCGCAGCTATCTCGCCTTCAACCATCGCGCCTGTTACATATTTCTGAGGACATCCTCCGGCAACATCGCCTGCGGCAAACAGATTATGTATTGTCGTGCGTCTGTATGTATCTACCCAGTAACCGCTTGCCGTATGGCCTCCGACTACATATGGCTCTGTTCCTTCTATCTCAACATTCTGCTCACTTGGATTCTTACCTGACTCAAGCCACTTAAGCGTCTGGCCAGGTGCCATGTTAAGATATGCTTTCTTAAGCGATTCATCCTGCTGTGGTGTGATACCTTCAGTTCTAAGATAACAAGGTCCGCGTCCCTCTATATTCTCCATTACAGTTCCGTATACACGCTGTGATGTTGTAAGACCGTATTTTGTCTCGTATACGTCACCCTTGGAATTCACCTGCTTGGCACCGACGCCCTGAGCTATAGTTCCCGTAGGAGCTATCGTATCCTTACATCTGAGAGCAATGAATCTCATCTCAAATGTTGTCATCTCTGCGCCTGCATTAATGCCCATCGCATATCCTGCCCCCGTGTTAAACGGCGGATACCACATCTTATGTCTTGAAAATCCCGGATTGTTAGGCCTGTAAAGACCTGCCGCACCTCCGGTTGCACAAAGAACCTTCTTTGCAAGTATTCTGTAAGCTGTTCCCGGTTCATCAATGCTGAATCCGTAAGCTCCGAGAATAGTGTTATTTTCAACTATATAATCAGTAATATCTATTCTGTTTATTACAGTCACGTTAGGAAGCGCATATACGGCATCCGCAAGGATTGGCTTGATATTCTCTCCGTTTATCTTAATGTTGCGGTTACCTCTTGCAACATATCTGCCATTTTCATCCTTAAGAATTACAAGCCCAAGCTTCTCCATCTTCTCAGTAACTCTGTTAAGCCCCTGCGACATCGTAAGAAGAAGATCCTCTCTTACTATTCCGTCTGCATCCTTCTTTGCATAATCAACATAATCCTCCGGCTTTCTTCCTTCAACTATGTAAGCATTTATCGCATTGACACCTGCCGCAAGACATCCGCTTCGCTTTATGTTGGCTTTTTCCGCAATGACAACCGAATAATCCGACTGTTCTGCAATTGTAAGTGCTGCGTAACAGCCTGCCGTTCCTCCTCCGATTATAAGTATGTCAGTTTCAATTGTCTTAGTTTCATTAATCTGCATGGCACTCTCTCCCATCGTTTTATAATCAGATTTTATAATCAGATATAGAAAATATCGTCTTCCTGCATTTCCTTATTCTCACACAGGTATGCCCTGCTCTCTCCCATAACATAAAGCCTGTATATGAGCACATTTACCTTCTCGCCTATCTCAAGCGAATCCTTCTCAAGTGACCACTCACCGATAATCTTAATTCCATGTATGTCGACCGTCACATCAAGGCGATTGCCTCTGAACACTACGTCCTCAACAATTCCTTCCTCTGCGGCACTCATATATCTGTCGAGCTTTCCAAGCTTCGATATCTTAACAAATTCAGGTCTTACGACAGCCTTTTTTGCTCCCTCAATCCTGTCAAAGCCATTGAGTGTATCGTATGCCTCAATTGATGACGGTCTCCCGATAAACTGTGCAACAAACGGTGTGTCCGGTGATTTGTAAATCTCTGCCGGCGTTCCCATCTGTTCTATATGTCCATGGTTAGTAATGATAATCTCATCAGCAACCTCTACAGCCTCATCCTGATCATGTGTAACAAATATACTTGTAATTCCAAGCTTCGTAACCATGCTTCTGAGCCACAGCCTCAGCTCACTTCTTACCTTGGCATCTATCGCCGCAAACGGTTCATCAAGCAGCAGTACCTGTGGATTAGGCGCCAGTGCCCTTGCAAATGCAACTCGCTGTCTCTGCCCTCCTGACAGCTGATTAGGATATCTTTTCTCCATTCCTGAAAGTCCGGTAATCTCAAGCAGCTCTGTAACTCTCCTCTTTATCTCTGCCTTAGGCACCTTCTGAAGCTCAAGTCCGAATGCCACATTATCATACACTGTCATGTATCTGAACAGTGCATAGCTCTGGAATACGAAGCCAATGCCTCTCTTTGATGCCGGTATGTCATTAACCCTGCGTCCGTATATGTAGATATCTCCTGCATTCGGTGTCTCAAGTCCCGCTATCATACGCAGCAGTGTAGTCTTACCGCTTCCTGACGGTCCAAGCAGTGCAACCAGCCTGCCCTTTTCAATTCCAAAGTTCACATTGTCCGATGCCCTGAAATCGCCATACTGCTTGTAGATATTTTTCATTTCAACGTACATATCCTTACTCCCTTCCGCCAGTGCTTATCGTGTGTGCTTGGCCCTGTACTCGAATATATTTCTTAAAACCAGCACCACAACTGCGATTACTACTAATATCGAAGATGCTGCAAATGCCGCCGTAATTGAACTCTGTGTTCCCGACATATAAAGTGCATCAATCTCAAGCGGCAGTGTAAATGTCTCGCCCCTTGTCTTGGAAAGCGCATTAACTGCACCGAACTCTCCCAGCGCACGTGATGTACAGAGGATTATTCCGTATATAAGTGCCCATTTTATCTGTGGAAATGTTATCTTAAAGAATATCTTAAGCCCACCGGCTCCCATAAGTGCAGCAGCCTCTTCCTCGTCCTTGCCCTGTGCATTAAGCACCGGTATTATCTCTCTCGATACAAACGGGAATGTTACGAATATTGTTGCAAGCACCACACCGGGTATTGCAAATGCGATTCTTACGTTAGTTCCAAACGTGCTGTTAAACCATCTTATCACCGGATAGAACCACCCCAGCCTTCCGAATGTCATAAGGAACGCAAGTCCTACTATAACCGGAGATATTGAAAAAGGAATATCTATAAGTGTCGCAAGCACCTGCTTTCCTTTGAAAGAAAACTTGGTAAGAAGCCACGCGGCACATATTCCGAAAAACGTATTGATTGCGACTGCAATCACTGTTGCAATAAGTGTTACCTTAAGTGCGCTTAAGACATATGATGTTGTAACCGATTCTATATAGAATCCAAGGCCTTCCTTAAGCGAGCTTGTCACTATTGATACAAGCGGCAGTACAAGCATGACAGACACGAACAGTACACTCAGTGTAATCATTACATATTTAGTTATCTTTTTTCTCTTCTCAAATCTCTCAAGTTCGCTCATGACCAATCCTACCTTAAAGCATATTCGTTCTCTTTGACTGTTTCATCTGTATTATGTTAATTGCAAACAGCAGCACAAATGATATTATCAGCATTATAAGTGCTATCGTTGTCGCTGATGCGTAATCTATATAACTCAGCTTCTGCATTATTACGTAGGATATAACCTGCGTATGCTCCTTGGCACTGTTGCCGGATATGTATATGACACTTCCGTACTCACCGATTCCTCTTGCAAATGCAAGCCCGAAGCCTGTAAGGATTGATGGTCTTAACTCCGGAAGTATTACCTTGAAAAATGTCTTTGACGGTGAAGCTCCCAGTATGTATGCTGCTTCCTCATACTGCCCGTCAAGCTTTTCGAGCACCGGCTGTACGTTGCGCACTACAAACGGTATTCCTACAAATACAAGTGCGATTATAATTCCAAGATGCGTATAACTTACCTTTATTCCAAACTTAGCAAGCGGTGCCCCGAGCATTCCCGTATCAGAATACATCTTGGAAAGTGTTATGCCTGCAACTGCTGTAGGAAGTGCAAACGGAAGCTCGATAAAACCGTCAAGCAGCCTCTTCCCCGGAAATTCATATTTGACAAGTGTCCATGCAAGTATCACTCCGAATATTACATTAATCACTGCAGCTATGAATGAGCAGCCTATACTCGTTGCAAATGCATAAAGCACATTAGGCTTTGTCACAAGCTCTATGAACTCTGAAGGTGATATCTTAAGCGAATATACCATAACTGATGCGAGTGGGATAAGAACTATCAGCGAAAGCATCGTAACCGTAATTCCCATTGTAAGCCTGAAGCCCGGAATGACTCTTGTCTTCTTACTCTTATTAAATTTTACTTTCTGTTGTTCAATAGCATTTTCCATAGCTTTCCCCAATCAGTTATCTCCATTGGCTTATACCGGATTACCGGTCTGTTAACTGTTATATATCCTGTCAAAAAGTGCTCCGTCATCGAAATACTTTCTGTAAGCTTCCTTCCATCCGCCAAAATCTTCGATAGATGTACATCTTATCGTAATGTCAAACTTATCCGTGAATTCATTAAGTATATTTTTGTTATACGGTCTGTAGCCGTATTGTGCTGCAAGTCTCTGCGCCTCATCCGAATAAAGATATCCGAGATACTCAGCCGCCGCATTCTCACTGTGGTTCATTCTCACATTGTCATCTACTACCGCCACGCTTGGCTGCGCCGTTATACTTACCGAAGGATTAACTATCTCATACTCTCCGGCGTAATTCTCAACCGTTGCCATAGCTTCATTCTCCCATGCTATCAGCACATCTCCCTTGTTGTTCTCAACAAATGTTGTTGCTGAACCTCTTGCACCCGAATCAAGCACCGATACATTGGAATAAAGCTTCTTTAAGAATTGTTCCTGCATCCCGGTATCTTTGTAATTAACCTGTGCATAGCTTAATGATGCAAGGAAGTTCCAGCACGCACCGCCGCTGCTCTTAGGGTCAGGCGTTATTATCTCAACGCCGTCTTTTACCAGGTCGTTCCAGTCATGTATTCCTTTGGGGTTACCCTTTCTTACGAGAAATACTATCGTAGATGTATATGGTGAAGATGTATTCTCATATTCATCTTCCCAGCCTGTATCTATAAGTCCCTTATTCTCTATAAGTGATATGTCATGCTCAAGTGCAAGTGTCACAACATCTGCATTACAGCCTTCGACTACCGATCTTGCCTGGCTTCCCGAGCCTCCATGTGACTGGATTACCTCTACAGGCTCGTTGTATCTGCTCTCATAATAAGCTTCAAACAGGTTATTGTATTCTTCATAAAAATCTCTTGTTGCATCATACGATACATTCGTTATCGTAAGCGTCTTATCTGAACTTTTGCATCCGTACATTCCGGCTGTAAGTGTCATAGCAAGCCCCATCACCAGGAGGCATCTGATATTCTTTTTCATGGTATGTCCCGGCTAATCCGGCTCCTTTCTGTAAACTATTGTATCAATATCACGCTTTGCAAAGCAGCAAATCAACGCAGGCGCGCTTGCGCTTGTTAGAGCCGGCAGCGGTACATAATGCGGCATAATACGCCGCATAAGTACCGGCCGCTCTAAAATGCCTGCTTATGCCTTTGCTGCTTTGCAAAGCTGACATTCGGAACACTAATTTAGAACAATGCTGTATAAATTGCTTTAGATGCACTCATTAAACAGGTTACATATTTTGGTGTCGCATGATTAAATATGATTTCATGCTCCAGCGAACAGTTGATGATTTGTGTGTTGCAAGCCGGGCGCTTTGCAGCCATCGGTACTTAGCCGCTGTGTTTCAGCGGCTTATGTACCGCTATGGCTGCATCGCAGCGGGAGCGTGCCCGTCTTGCAATATGCAAATCGTCAACGTCCGGTGTTAAATACAAATAACATTAAATATAAAAAATTGAACCTTTAAAATTCAAACAGCGATGTTGACAGATATCTCTCCCCTGTATCCGGCAACAGAATAACTATATTCTTACCTTCGTTCTCAGGTCTTGCCGCAATCTGTGCTGCAGCATGGATTACTGCACCGGATGATATACCTACCAGAAGTCCGTCTGACTTGGCTACGTCTCTTGCCGCGGCAAATGCATCTTCGTTACTTACCGTAACTATCTCATCAACAAGACTCATATCCATTACTTTAGGAATGAAGCCTGCTCCTATTCCCTGAATCTTATGCGGTCCCGGCTGTCCTCCTGACAATACCGGTGAACCCGAAGGCTCAACAGCTATTATCTTAACATCCGGCTTAACAGCTTTGATTCCCTGTGCCGTTCCGGTAATTGTTCCACCGGTTCCCACCGATGCTATGAATATATCAACATTACCATCCATATCATCCATAATCTCTTTTGCTGTTGTAAGTCTGTGAATCTCCGGATTGGACGGATTCTCAAACTGCTGTGGTATGAATGCATTGCCATACTTTTCTTTGAGTTCATCTGCCTTGGCGATTGCTCCTCTCATTCCAAGCCTTCCCTGTGTAAGAACAATCTCTGCTCCAAGTGCCATAACAATCTTTCTTCTCTCAACACTCATCGTGTCCGGCATTGTAAGTATAAGCCTGAGCTTCTTGGCTGCACATACTCCTGCAAGTCCTATTCCGGTATTACCGCTTGTCGGCTCTATGATAACTGTATCTTTATTAATATTTCCCTGCTTAATTCCATCTTCAATCATCGCCATCGCGACTCTGTCCTTGACGCTTCCGAGTGGATTGAAGTACTCAAGCTTTGCAAGAATATTGGCATTAATTCCATACTCTTCTTCATAGTTACAAAGCTGTAATATTGGCGTTGCGCCTACCAGTTCTGTTAATTGTTTTGCAACCTTTGCCATACCTGACCTCTTTTCTAAAAACCATTAAATGGATATTCGCTGGATTTACTTTCCTTATAATACACTACTATTCATAGTATTTCAATAGGATTAGTAAATTTATTTAAAATTATTTGTAATATTTTTCAAGACAGTGTTTTGTCTCTTCCTCATCAGGCACTCTGTTTTCCTTAAGTGTAAGTCCTGCCATATAAGCAAGGAAGCGGCTTCTTCGTGCATCATCCTCTATAAGTTCTTTTGCCTTTGGTCGTATTTCTTCAAGATAATCAAGTATGCCTTCTATATTGTCAGGAATAATATCCGTTATCCGGTCTGCAAGCAGCATTGTCATCGCCGGGCTTGCACCACCTGATGATATGCCGATATTAAGATTTCCCTTTCTTATTACAGACGGAAATATAAAGCTGCATTTGTCCTTATCATCAACCACATTTACAGGAATATGCCTTTCGCTACACAGCTTATATATATGCGCATTAAGCTGCTCATCCTGTGTTGCAGCTATAACAAAGCTTTTGCCTTCGATATCCGAATCCGTGAACTCTCTCTGCTCACAGACAATCCCCTGAATCTTCTTCACTCTGCTGTCAAATTCCTTAGCCACAACAGTAAGCTGCGGCCCGTAATCTATAAGCTTCTTTATCTTGTGAAGCCCTACCCTTCCTGCACCGACAATCAGCCCCGGCGTATCCTTCAGTTCTACAAAAAACGGAAAATAACCCATATCTGCCCTCCATTTTCATTCCTGCTTCTGCGGATAGAGAATATCTGCCATCTTTGTATACGACTCTCCCCATCTTGCATTAGGCTTAAGAGTATACAATGCTTTATCAAGTACATAATATCTGTTATTCTTAACTGCAGTCAGGCTGCTCCATGCAGGGCTGTCCTTAAGCATAGTGTCAACATTCTTAAGTGCCGCATCAACATTATTTCCCTGTACCATTACAAATATATAGTCAGGATCTGCTTTAACGATTGCTTCGAGGCTTAAGTCATCTGTAAGTGATTTGTCACTGTCTGCAATATTAATACAGCCAAGATCTTTGAGTACTGATCCTCCAACCGTATCATCGCTGCCCTTAACCTTAACATTCTTGGATGCCGCCCTTAACAGAAGTACCTTAGGGCTGCTGCCGTCAATGCGTGCCTTTGCTCTTTCAATCTCATCCCTGACAGAAGTGCCGTTCTTCTCATACAGGTCCTTGCGTCCTGTTATATCAGTACATATATTAAGCATATTAAGATAATCATCAAAATTATTAATATCAAAATATGCTACTGTTATTCCCGCATTTTCAAGTGTCCCGCGCATAGCCACATCAGGTTCTGTATTAGAGCTTGCTATTACAAAATCAGGTCTTGATGCAATAAGAAGCTCCGTATTAGGCTCAAGTATCGCACCAAGCTTAACAGCGTCATCCGGAAGTCCGAGGTCAAAGCTGTTCCATGCATCATCAACTGATGCCACAAGCTTTCCTCCTGCAAGCGTCCACACCTCTGAGAAGCTCCCAAGAAGTGATGCAACCCTGTCAGCCGATCTGACCGTTACACTTCTTCCGAGAGCATCGGTAAATGTAACTGCCTGTGTGCCGCTTTCTATCGAACTGCTGCCCGTATTCGCATTCTGCCGTGAACATCCCGACATAAAAACTGATGCTGCAATTGCTGCCAAAGTCAACAAAATAAATGCTTTGTTTTTTAATCCTTTTCTCATATCATACCTTTCCTACTAATTTACTATGTTTTGTTTGTATAAGAATACTACGATATGAGGCTTATTTCAAGTATTAATTTAACCAAATGGGAAATATATTAAGAATTGTTAAGAATTATCATCCTCTTTTGAAAGTTCTCTCTTATGCTGCCAGTGAATGCCAACATGACCTATTCCAAGGATTACTGCTGATATGATAAGTAAAGGATTCCTGCCGTATATTCCAAGCATGATAAAAGCAAGTATCGGCAATGTCGCACCTGCTACCGGTATTCCTATAAGGCTTCTGTAGAAATCACGCATCTTCTTACCGCTCCTGAAATATCTGACCCAGTTAATCTCATACATAAGCATTATTACAAATGAAATTATAAGAAACACAGACCATCTGTCAAGTCTGCCAATATTAAAGTCCCTGAATATAAGCATAAAAGTGCATACAAGTACCTGTCCTATCCTCTCAAACGCAAGAAGCACCTTGTTCTCATTTACAATATACCTATAATAATTCTCCGGTCTGTGGCTTGTCCATATTATATTAGGGACAAAAAGCATTATAAGATATATAAGTCCGACATAAGAAAATCCAAAGTGCATATGTTTCAGCTCCTCAATTCACTGTACCGGAATATAATCCCGGCACAGTGTCTTATAATTATTATTCAGCTACTCAGACCGTACCTGATATAACAAGTGTACTTACTCCCGGACTTACAACCCATGCTCCTGTCGCTGCATCCTGTTCGTAGGTTGCAGCCGGCACCGTAATCTGTCCGGTATTGCTTGTAAACGATCCTGTTGTCTCATCATAAGTGTAATTAACTGCCTCTGTCCATGCAGTTCCATTGAAAGACACCGCAAGTCCGCTGAGGAGAGGATCAAATGAATCTGTAACTACAACTCCTGTAGCAGCATCTGCCGGCGCATTTCCCATATTCTGTATGAGAAATGTATATGTCAGAGTGCCATTTTCAGTAACCGGTACAGGACTTACCGACTTGGTAATTGTAAGAAGAGGAGCTGTCTCAACTTCTACTGTATCAGATACTGTTATCGGTGTTATTCCTCCGCCGGTTATGACTGCAGCATTTGTCAATTCTGCTCCTGATGCAATAGGTGCATACTCATTAACAGCCGCTTCATATACAACTGTTACATTGCCGCCTGCCGGAACATTAATTCCTGTCACTGTCAGCGGAGGCCCCGGAGTTACTGCCGGTGTAGGCTGTGCTGTACCATTAACATAATAATTGACCGTACCTTCAATGTACGTAAGTGGTGTAAGTGTTAATGCATTAAACCGGTATGCTCCGAGATTGTCCGTAATCGTAAGTCCGTTAATTGCCGCTGTTCCTGAATTAACAATGCTTATGATATAAGTTACGCTGTCATTCTGTCCATACGTCTGACGGACAGCGAGCTTGGTTGCAGCAAGTACCTCAAGTATCTCGCCTACTGCAATGTTAGAATTGGCAACAGCATTGCCGTAACGCAGCTGTGCCTGGTTAGTAAATCTTGCCATATAGTAATACCTTTCATATATTCAGATATACTATAATATATGACAAATATCTTATTTTGTACCGAAGATTCTGTCTCCGGCATCTCCAAGACCCGGACAGATATATGCATTCTCATTAAGCTCTCTGTCAAGATGTCCTACATAAATCTGGATATCAGGATGTGCCTTGTGAAGTCTCTCAAGTCCCTCCGGTGCTGCTATAATACACATGAACTTGATATTCTTACCGCCATGCTTCTTAATCTGGTCGATTGCATCAACTGCCGAACCTCCTGTTGCAAGCATAGGATCGCACACAACGATTGTTCTCTCCTCAATCGGATCAGGCAGCTTGCAGTAATATTCCTGCGGCTCATGAGTCTTTTCATCACGGTACATACCTATATGACCAACCTTTGCTGACGGAACAAGTGCAAGAATACCCTCAACCATTCCAAGACCCGCACGAAGAATAGGAACTACTGCGAGCTTTCTTCCTGCTATCATAGGTGTCATGCATTTTTCAATCGGAGTCTCAATCTCTACATCCTTAACCGGAAGATCTGAAAGTGCCTCAAAGCCTTCAAGCATAGCTATCTCTTCTACAAGCTTACGGAACTCATTAGTGCCTGTATGCTTATCTCTGAGAATAGAAATCTTATGCTGAATCAGCGGATGATTAAAAATAACTACATTATCCATATTACCCATTGTAAAAACCTCTCTTATTCTAATTAAAAACTCTGCTTTTCTTCGTCATCACTGTTTGATACGTATACACCGCGGCTTCTATCCCCTTCCGGATTCCTGCCGAACATGTAATCATTGCCCGGAAGGATTGCATTAAGAAGAATACCTGCGATTGCTGCTACTGCGAGTGCCGTAAGTGTAATTGATGTACCTCCGATTGTAAATGTAAGTCCACTGGAGAAACCAAGTCCGCATACAAATATAACACCTGCGATTATAAGATTTCTTGACTTTGTAAGGTCAACTCTGTTCTCAACGACATTACGCACACCGATTGCAGAAATCATACCATAGAGCATGAATGATACACCACCGATAATTGCTGTCGGCATTGTTGAAATAATGGACGAAAACTTAGGTATAAATGAAAGAACTATCGCAAATACTGCTGCGATTCTGATTACTCTCGGATCATATACCTTAGACAGCTCAAGGACACCTGTATTCTCGCCGTATGTAGTATTGGCCGGGCCACCGATAACACCGGCAAATGCTGTTGCAAGTCCGTCACCCATAATTGTGCGGTGAAGTCCCGGCTCCTCAATAAAGTTCTTACCTACTGTTGCAGATATTGCAGACATATCTCCAACATGCTCCATCATTGTAGCAATGGCAATAGGTGCCATTACAAGAATTGCCGTAATATCGAACTTGCATAACTGGAACTTAGGAATTCCTACCCAGTTTGCTGCGGCAACCGATGTAAAATCAATTATTGCCGAACCATCCGGATTAGTAACACCACACGCATTCAGAATCAGTGCAAATCCATATGATATGAGCACTCCCATAAGGATTGGTATAATCTTAAACATTCCCCTGCCCCATATGTTGAATATGATAATTACTGCAAGTGCAACTACTGCAAGAAGCCAGTTAGTAGATGCATTACTGATTGCTGAAGGTGCAAGTGAAAGTCCTATACAGATAATAATAGGTCCCGTAACCACCGGCGGGAGGAATCTCATTACTCTGTTCACGCCTACAAGCTTAAATATAACTGCAACAACAAAATAAAGAAGTCCTGCAATTACTATACCGCCACATGCATATGCCACCTTATCATTGGCACTCATTCCGGCATACATTCCGGTGTTAAGGTTAGCCACTGTGTAGAAACCTCCAAGGAATGCAAATGATGATCCTAAGAACGCCGGTACCTCGAACTTAGAACATACGTGGAATATAAGTGTTCCCACACCTGCGCAGAAAAGTGTTACAGCTACTGTAAGACCGCTTGTTATCGGCTCACCGCATGCAGCACTAAAATATCCTGCCACAAGAATCGGTACAAGAATTGTTGCACCAAACATTGCAAACATGTGCTGAATTCCGAGAATAAGCATCTTCGGGATTCCAAGTTTGCGCGCATCGTAAATCGGTTCATTTGAATTATCCATCACACGTCTCCTATTGTAAAATATTTTTAAACCTAAAGATTATAATAACATTTTACTATATAAGCTGCAATGTGAAAATTTACCCTGTAATACTGAATTTATCCACATCCACAACGCCAAGACTCGTAAGTCGCAGCTTTGGTATCACAGGCAGACTTATAAATGATAATGTCATGAACGGGTCTATGCCTTTAGCTGCTCCAAGTCCATATGCCGCACTCTTCAGCCCGTCAAGTTTTTTCTGTGCTTTTGATACGTCAAGCTCACACATAAGCCCCGCAACAGGAAGTGCCAGTTCTGCAAGCACCCTGCCGTTATTGACCACAGCCATTCCGCCATGCATGCGTTCTATCGTCCTGATTGCAAGAAGTATATCATCATCACTTGCACCAACCGCAATTATGTTGTGTGAATCATGTGCAATGCTCGTTGCAACAGCCCCTTCTTTGAGCTTATATCCTTTAACATAACATACTCCGACATGCCCTGTTGCATGATGCCTCTCTGCAACGCAAAGCTTAAGTATATCTTTTTTCACATTAATTCCTGAGGCTGACCCACAGTCCGTTGTCAGAAGTTCTCCTTCAACAACGCCTATCACTTTCGCCTCTCCGGATGGTGTCTTAAGACTTCCGGCTGTCAGCTTTGCGATATGTACTGTATCTTTTATGCCTGAGTTATCAACATTTTTCATCTGTTCAGCCTTATTTGTGAACATTGCACGGCATTCTTTTGTTAACCTTCCGTGCTGGCTCATCCTCACGCCATTCTTATATACGGAATCTATCTTAACTTCATTCCTATCCTCGAGAATAACAAAGTCCGCCCTGTATCCCGGAGCAATCGCCCCGGTTCTCCTAAGTCCAAAATATGATGCCGCATTAAATGAAGCTGCCGTGTATACATTTTCAGGCTTTGCGCCAAGAGATATTGCTTTTCTTATTATATTGTCTATGTGTCCTTCTATCTTCAGGTCTCCCGGATGGCGGTCATCCGTAACAAGCAGGCATCTTCTGTAATATCTGTCATCCAGCAGGCTGACAAGCTTCTTAAGATTCTTTCCTGCCGTTCCTTCGCGGATCATTATCCACTGTCCTGCCCTAATCTTCTCTATTGCTTCTGCACTCTCACTGCACTCATGGTCAGACATTGCTCCCGCTGTAACGTATGCCGCAAGCTGCTTTCCTGTAAGTCCCGGCGCATGTCCGTCAATAATTGTGTCTTTTTTGCGTGCAGCTGCCAGCTTTTTTATAACTTCCCTGTCACATGTAATAACTCCCGGATAATTCATCATCTCAGCAAGTCCGAGCACTCTTTCATTATCAAGGTACTTTTTAACATTTTTGTGGTCTATTCTGTACCCTGTCTCATCAAATTGTGTTGCCGGCACACATGAAGGTACCATAAAATACACATCTACCGGAAGATTGTCTGAGGCTTCAATCATATAGTCTATTCCGGCTTTGCCGCATACATTGGCAATCTCATGCGGATCTGCAATGACCGCCGATGTTCCGTGATGTATGACAGCCTTCGCATACTCTGCCGGTGTAACTATCGAGCTTTCAAGGTGCATGTGACCATCTATGAATCCCGGAACTATCGTATAATCGGATGCATCTATCTCGTGTTCACCGCTATATTCGCCTATTCCCGCAAATATACCATCTGATACTGCAATATCTCCCTTAAGGAATTCATTGGTGAACACGTTGAGATATGTTGCATTTTTGAACACAAGCTGCGGTTTAATCTCTCCAAGCGCCGTTTGTATATCTCTTTTCATATCACTGCATATTCCCATATATACCTCCAAAGTTATATTTGTAAAATATCCGTCAAAAAAATCCCCCATGACTACCGCTTCACATAAATTGCTATGCTAATTATACGATATCCGCAGGGGATTTACAATTTGGTATTTAGTTGCTTAGGTATAATAACATTGGACCCCGCTTCAGGGTCAATGTTCAAAATGTGATTTTTTTATGTTCAAATTGTGAACTCCTGCAAAATGTGATATTATAATGAAAATACATTTTGAGGAGCCAGCACCATGCTAGTATATGATTCAAAAAGTGCACCAAAGACATCTGACACATTTGAGTGCACATACACAACATTCAGTTCAAACAGCAGTACTGCTACTGTTGAAAATCCTATTCTTATTCTCGATAATTCACAGGAAAAATGGGAGCATAATTCTGTCGGCATATTCGCCAACCCTTTCAAGAAGACAGCTTTTGAGTTTCAGATTGACAATAATGTAATCACAAGCAATATTCTCAGGATTGACGCACGTTTTACAAGCCTTATAAAGTGGCTTGGTGAAAACCGCATCAAAGTTAAGCTTACAGGCGACAATACTGATGAAGGGTATGCCATATACAGAATACGCGAGGTTGCTTTCAACAACAGCCAGAAGCTTTCTTCAGAGGATGGTTTTCTCCAGTTTATGATTGAACGTCTGCTTGAGAGCAGTGCAGTCGCAGAATCCGTATCTGACGAAGATGATGACGAGTCGGGCGACAGCATGAAGCTTACAAGCATAACAAGCATTTCTGATTTTCTTAACTGTGCCGGAATCACCCTGCCTGAGAATATCCGCCTCTGGGCACGCCGCAACCTTGCAGTTGCCCGCTCAAGTGAGGTTACTCCTGAGGAACGCCGTCATGCACAGCGTGCACTTTCAATCATGCTTAATATTAAGTGGAAGGGAAGCTATTTTGAATCGATTGACCCTGTAGAAGCAAGACGTATACTTGATGAAGAATTATTTGGAATGGAAAGCGTAAAGCAGCGCATTATCGAGACTATTATCCAGATTAACCGTACACATACTCTTCCTGCATATGGAATTCTTCTTGTAGGTCCTGCGGGAACCGGTAAGTCACAGATTGCATACCTTATAGCCAAGATTCTTAAGCTGCCATGGACAACTCTCGACATGAGTTCAATCAATGATGCCGAGCAGCTTACGGGAAGTTCAAGAATATACTCTAATGCAAAGCCTGGTATAATTATGGAAGCATTTAACATGGCAGGCGAGTCTAACCTTGTCTTCATTATAAATGAACTTGATAAGGCTACAGCAGGTAAGGGCAATGGTGCCAATCCGGCAGACGTTCTTCTCACACTGCTTGATAATCTTGGATTCACTGATAATTATATGGAATGTCTTATTCCTACCGTCGGCGTATATCCGATTGCCACAGCTAACTTCAAGGATCAGATAAGCTCACCTCTTTTGTCACGATTTGCAGTCATTGATATTCCTGATTACACACATGACGAAAAGAAGACTATTCTTTCCAAGTTTGCTCTTCCTAAGATACTTAAGCGTATCGGACTGCATGAGGATGAATGTGTTGTTACGGATGAGGCACTTGATACGGTAATAGATATTTTCAAAGACACAACAGGTATCCGTGACCTTGAACAGGCAGCAGAAAGGCTTGCAGCACATGCGCTCTATCTTATCGAAGCCGAGAACGAGACTAAGGTTGTATATGATTCTGCAATGGTAAAAAAACTTTTCAGATAAATTAAAAAATACCGTTTCCAAAAGTCAGAATAAATCCGACGATTTGGGAACGGTATTTTTGTATTCTATATCTTCTATATCTCTTCCTTACCGCCTGTCTTAGCTCTTATAACCATAAGCACCGCAAGCAGAAGCACTATGCATAACGGAAGTGCCAGCCATGACATTCCCGGCATCCCCATTGCCATGAATATGCCAATCAGCATGTAACCTGCAAGGCATACACCTGCAACTACAATAACATAAGGAAGCTGCGTAACAACATGGTTGACATGTTCACAATGTCCGCCGGCCGATGCCATAATCGTTGTGTCCGATATTGGTGAACAGTGGTCACCGCATACTGCTCCGGCAAGGCATGATGCAATTGATATCACCATCATCTGTCCCTCAGGGAATACACCTACAACAATCGGTATAAGTATACTGAAGGTTCCCCATGAAGTTCCCGTTGCAAATGCAAGAAATGCAGCAACAAGGAATATAATCATTGGAAGGAAGCCCTGCATTGCCGATGCCGAACCTGCAACCAGGTCTGCTACAAAGTACTTGGCACCGAGCAGATTAGTCATTCCCGAGAGTGTCCACGCCATTGTAAGAATGAGAATCGGTGCTATCATTGACTGGAAACCTTCCGGAATACACTTTGTAAAATCTTCAAATGAAAGCACATCCCGCATCATATAATAGATAAATGTAAACACAAGTGTTACCGCGCCGCCAAGCACAAGACCTACAGACGCATCGGCTCCCGCAAACGCATCAACGAACGACGCGCCTGAGAAAAAGCCTCCCGTGTATACCATTGCGATAATACAGCTTGCAATAAGGACAACGACCGGAAGTGCGAGGTCAAGGACATGCGCCCTGTCATTAACAATCTCTTCCTCATTACCTTCATATGGTCTTCCCGGTGTTGTGAACAGATCTCCTGCTATTGCATTCATCTCATGCTTTTTCATCGGGCCGAAATCCACTCTCATAACCGTTACAAACACTACCATAACAAGAGTAAGTATCGCATACATGTTATATGGTATTGTCTGAAGGAACACGGCAAAGCCGTTTATATTGGAATCGGCAGGCACCGAAGAGGTTACTGCTGCCGCCCATGAGCTTATCGGAGCAATAATGCAGACCGGAGCTGCCGTTGCATCAATAATATACGCAAGCTTCGCTCTTGAAACCTTATGTCTGTCCGTTACAGGTCTCATTACACTTCCGACTGTCAGACAGTTAAAATAGTCATCCACGAATATCAGTACTCCAAGAAGCATTACAGATATCTGTGCCCCAATCCTTGTCTTAATATGCTTTGATGCCCATCTGCCAAATGCTGCAGAGCCTCCCGCTTTGTTAAGCATTGATACAAGGATTCCAAGCATAACGAGGAATGCAAGTATTCCGACATTCCATGAATCAGCAAGCTTGTACACCATGCCGCCGTCCTCATTGAAGAACATGGTGTTGAGCATCAGCTCAACATTAAAATTAGAATACAGAAGTGCGCCGGCTACAATCCCGGCAAGAAGTGACGTATACACCTCTTTGGTAATAAGTGCAAGTCCGATTGCTATTACAGGCGGCAGCAGTGACAATATTGTTGAATAAGCCGCACATCTGTAACTCTCAGAATCTGCAATCGTCCCCGGTGTTCTGAATGATATAATGCAAAGTACCGCAATCAGTGCGATAAATATAAGCATTCCGATTTGTTTCTTCTTCATATCTTTCTCCAATCTTTGAATACTTAACTATCTTACTGTCAAACCGGAGAAAATACAATACCCAAAACAAATATTTATTGGCATTTATAATGCATTTTTAACAGTATTTCCACTGCTCCGATGCAAGCTGCAGATCCACCATATGTCTGTATATTCCGTTCTGCGCCTTAAGCTGCTTTGGAGTGCCCTGTTCAGCCACGCCTCCATCTTTAAGAACAACTATCTTATCAACTCCGTCTACCGTTCTCATTCTGTGCGCTATTATAAGAACAGTCTTATCCTTGATCAGCTTTGATATTGATTCCTGAATTGCCGATTCATTATCTACATCAAGTGATGCTGTTGCTTCATCCATAAGTATAATTGGTGCATCTTTAAGAAATGCTCTTGCAATTGATATTCTCTGTCTCTCACCTCCCGAAAGCTCCGATCCATTCTCGCCTATCATTGTATTCCAGCCATCCGGAAGCTTCTCAACAAAATCAATACAGTTGGCAAGTCTTGCTGCATTCATTACCTCTTCGTCAGCTGCGTCCTTATTTCCTATACGGATATTCTCCATTACAGTATTATTGAACAGTGTTACATCCTGGAAAACAATTGAATACAGCGACAGAAGTTTTTCAGGGTCAATCTCAGATACATTCATTCCACCGACAGTAATCCTGCCGCCGTCATTGTCCCAGAATCTTGCAGCAAGCCTTGATACCGTTGTCTTACCGCCGCCTGACGGGCCGATAAGCGCTGTAACCTCTCCCTGCTTTGCCGTAAAGCTGACATCCTTCAGTATCTGCTCACCCTTCTTATACGCAAATGAAACATGGTCAAAAGTAATATCATATCCTTTATTATCAAGGATTTCTTTTCCTGTCTGCTCATCATGCGAAAGTATCTCATCCATTCTCTCACAGTTCTTATTAATGCTTATTATTGCTGACAGATTCTGGAGTGAAATCTGCAACGGTTCATACATTCTCGTAACAACAAGAAGGAACATAAAAAATGTAAGTACGCTGATTTCACCCTTTACAAGCAGCGAACCTCCGACAACACAGACTGTTCCGATACCTATTTTGAGAATCATCTGTGCCGAGCACACAAATGCCGCATTAGCAAATTCCGCTGCAATCGCATGTTTCTCAACATTTTTAATCTTTACATTAAGACCGGACATATATTCTTCCGTCATATTGTTGGAACGCAGATCCCTGATTGTCTCGAGCCCCTCCTGTATGCCGTCAAGACATGCAAGTCTGTATTCAATAGTCTTATTATGTACCTTATCCATTACCTTTTTTGAATAAAGAACTATAAAAAATGCAATCGGGACAACCCATACAGCTGCAAGTGCCATACGCCATTCAAAGAAGAACAGACTTATTACAATCACTGCCGTTGATGCAAATGCTCCGACAAGCTCAGGAATCCAGTGTGAGCTTGCTGTCTCTATAAGCGCACAGTCTGACATAATTGTGTTGGTAAGGTCTGAAAGATCCTTCTTGCCAAAAAACGATAACGGAAGCTTTCTCAGCTTCTCTGCCAGCATTCTTCGTCTTACACCACTCTCTACATATGTAGAAAAGAAGGTTGACCTGTACTGGAATAATGTTGTAAGTATTATAAGCACAAGTACTGCGACAGTACCGGAGATAAAGAACATTTTCTTATCCTGCGGCAGGCTTCCTTCAATCAGGTATGAAGAAAGCACATACAAAAGTCCCACCGGAAGCATCAATACAAGGTTGGCGATTGTAACCGCAGCAAATGCGCGCATCATATCATGAGCGCCCTTATCCGAAAGAGCATATTTATGCTTAAGCTTTTCTGTCATGATTTTTCACCGTTCCTTCCCACCTGCCAGTTGACAGATTTGTTATATTCATTCCACATGTGTGTATATATTCCGTTCTTTGCCGTAAGCTCATCATGTGTTCCGCTCTCTGCTATCCTGCCGTCTTTAAGTACATATATGCAGTCTGCATCGGTCACTGTTGACAGTCTGTGTGCAATCATAATTACGGTCTTATCTTTGGCAAGATTCTCAAATGCTTTCTGCACAAGCCTCTCATTATCAGGGTCTGCAAATGCTGTTGCCTCGTCAAGTATCAGTACCGGTGCATTTTTAAGAAAAGCTCTTGCAATTGAAAGTCTCTGCGCCTCTCCGCCCGATACATATATTCCATTTGAACCTATTACTGTATTGACACCATCCGGGAATTTCTCAATTATGTCCATGCACTGTGCTGCCTGAAGTGCTTTCATAACCTCATCATCACCGGCATCCGGTCTTCCCATTCTTACATTTTCAAGGATACTCATCTTAAGAAGCTTACTGTCCTGAAATACATACGAAACCTGATTCATAAGCTCTTTTGCGTCAATATCCTTTACATCAGCCCCTCCAAGCCTGATGCTTCCCGACTTAACATCCCAGAATCTTGCAATAAGCGAGGCAAGTGTTGTCTTACCGCCTCCGGACGGACCTACCAGTGCCACATGCTCTCCCGCCTTTACATGCATCGTTATTCCGTCAATTGCATTATCCTTGGACTCATCATACGCAAATGTTACGTTTTCAATGCTTATTGAAGAATCCTTGGGAATGCTTTTTTTGTCTGACAGTGGAAGCGGTGATACTGCAAATATCCCATCCATCCTGTTCAGTGCATCCTCAACAATCATCTGTGATTCGCCTGCATACGCAACCTTCATTAACGTTGTTGTAAGCGTTGATGTAATAAGTATGTAGAAAATAAGATTAAGTGCAAACTGTGTTGTTATCTGATTGCCGCCAAGCGTATAAGCTGCTATAATCAGTGCTGCAAATATTCCGTTAGATGCTGTTGTAAAGCCTATCATAGGAAGCATCATGCTTTTAGTATAGTCAAGTGTCCATTTCTCATAATCGTCTATCGCCGCCTTAAAGCGTTTAAATGAAAATACGGTCTGTCCGAATGTCTTTACGACCGGAATTCCGCGTACATACTCAACTGCCTCTGCCGACATTGTTTCAAGCGAATTCTGGTACTGCTTCATATCTTCAGCCATCTTAGGTCCCATCATCAGTGTTCCCATCAGTATAAATGCAATAACTGCCGGTATAAGACTTATAAGTCCGAGCCTCCAGTCAAATACCATCATCATTACAAGAAGTCCTACGGGTGTGGCGGCTGACACTGCCTTATCAGGAAGGTTATGTGCGATAAATGTCTCTGTTGCCGCACTTGAATCGTTAACAACCTTGCGTATCTTACCCGTTCCCTGAGACTCGACATATCCCAACGGAAGCTTCATGATATGTTCCATCATGCTTACTCTCATATTGGACTGCACACGGAATGCCGCCTTATGTGAGCACATAAGTGCCACTATGTATGCTGCCATTGCCAGCAGTGCAAATTCTACAGCCTGCCAGCCATATGCTGTTATATGCGTTGCGTTGGCATAATCAGGCTTTACCTCCAGTATTTCCTTTATGATGCGCCACACATCATAAAAAGGCACAAGTGCAATCCATGCACTGAGAACTGCAAGAATCCATGACAGATACACCAGATATTTATGTTCTCCGGCTATGTCCATGAGTCTTGACAGAGCGCTTTGTTTTTTTGTTTTCATAGTGCTCTCCTTTACTATTATTTTTGTTGTGCTGATAAAATATATCAATAAGTTAGTTGTGTCTAACCTATTATCATTTTTTTAGGCAGCATTGCTACTGCCTTCTTTTATATACCCGATATCACATAATCCCAAATACTGCCTTCCAGCCCGAACTGTTAAACAGCCTTACATTCTCCATGAATTCACATGCCTGCTCAAAGCTTTTGCCATGTTCAATAAGCTCACAAATATACTGCCATCCGTTTCTGCAATATACATGGATGAAAAATTCATCAATTTTATGACTGCCATCTGAATATTGCTTTGCAAACTCCCGGTAATACTCCTCTTCAATCCGTGCAAGCTCATCAAAGTAACCTTCGTACTCTGTACCTTCCGAGTGACAGAATATCAGCCTGAACTCATCCAAATGCTTATATACATATTCAAGCACACTGTAAGTTCCTCTCTCGCCTTCATGCACAGCCTTGTCAACATCATGTGAGTCTGCCGCTTTGCTGACACTGTCAAGATATATCTTCATAAGTCCGTCTGCGGCGTCATTTACAATCGCAGTAAACAGGCCGCTCTTATCTCCGAAGCGTGTATATATTGAATTGGTGCTTACTCCGCTGTCTGACGATATTCTTCTTAGACTTGCATCGTGAAAACCATGTTCAAGGAATTCCTTCTTTGCGCTCGCTATAAGCTTTTCCGTAACACCTGCTGTCTCTTTTCTCATATATGGTATTCCCTTTCAGTACGCGTGAGTATTCCTCCGCAGTCAAAATAATGCTACCGCAAACCTTTCAGCATAACGGCGCTTATATAATGCCACCAAAATAGCACCGTTATAATAACAGTGTTATTTTATAGTGCCATTTTATATTCAAAAGCTGCTGTTGTCAACGCATAGAGTGCTTAGTGATATTTTTTATCATGTATGTATAAGTAGTTATATAAGTAGTTATATAAGTAATTATTGGAGCATAAAAATAGCCATATGGATCATTAGTCCAAATGGCTTATAAAAAATATATTATTTTAATCTATTGTGAAGAACTGTCTCTGTTCAATTCAGGTCTATCAACAAGATATTGCAGTCCCATAAGATGAAAACAATCTTTTTTGTCAAATAAGATTCTTAATGTCACAGCAACACCTTTCCTGCCCAACACAAGCTTATATTCAGTTGATAATAGCGGAATAAATGCATTTATACAATCTATAACATTTCCCATTACAATTCTCCACTACTTCTTTAGATTAAGAAAGGCTCTGCATAAGCAGAGCCCTTCTAACATTTTCTTTCGAGGATTAGCCTCTAGCCAGATTGTGGTAAATGTTAAACCCTTATAAAGCTCATAAGGCACTGCTCTCTGGCACAGCACCCTACTTTGCCGCTTGGCAGACACTCAAGTTGCCTGCCTTTAATATTAAATTACCTTTCATATGAAAATATGTCAATCTAAAATTCGTGACTTCATAAAGAATTAACATTTGACCGGAATTTACTTTCATATTCCGATTGATGGGTCTTTCAAAGCCTCCTTACGACATACCACAGCCCAGTCATGGCTGCAATTACCATATGGTGTATCAATGTTATGATTTCTACACCATATTACGATCGATTTTCTCCAGCTAAATATATATATATTTAAAATAATTGTATCACAAATGATTAACGATTTCATCTGTATCATAAATTTCTTACAACACACAATATATTTTATACGTTATACAAAATATTTCATTTAAAATATTGTTACCAACATAAAAAGACGTCCCCCAACACCACCCGGTATCAAAGTCCGTCTTTCAATATTCTTACATAATATTTAGTTTTCACCCATCTTCGCCAGCTTGGCAGCCTGATCGCTTGTGCGGAACAAAGACCTCCAAATATATAGGCTCGGAACAATTGCCTCCATACCATAAAAAGGCTCGGAACGTGTGCCTCTAAAAATATAGGCTGTATACAATTGCCTCTTTAAAATATGTTTTATCCAAGGTATTATCCAAAGCATTACATTGCTTTTTTGAAAAGTTACTCGAATCCATTCTGTCTACGCTTTGTTTTAATATCAGTCCAAAATGCCGAATTTTCTCCTCCGTTATATGCGATTAAAAACTTATCATAATCCTCAAAAGCTTTGTAGTCGGGCTTTCTTAATTCTTCAAAACCATATTTATGAGCAATACCTTGTAAACTTGCAAATGTATCATATTGTATTGTGGCATACTTTGACAAATTCACTGAGATTGTATTTTTTATATAATTCTCAGCTTTTATTGCTCCGATATTAACCATTATACAAAAATCATTAACTTCGTTAAAAAAATCGGTATAACGATTATATGCCTTTAGAAATTTTTCTTGCACAATTTCAATTCCTAATTCTTCATTAGAGCAAGCAACTATTAGTTCTGTCATTGCATCTTCATATACTTTTTTTGAATTTTTCACATGTACATATAGTTCACTTGCCTTTATAACATCCAGTTGAACTTTTTCAACCTTTTCACGTATTTTCCGAGTTTTCCTATTCAAAAGTATAGTATACACCAAAGATACAAGTGAAATCAAAATAGGGCATATTTTTATTATATTTTCTAACATAATATTCCCCTTCTATGATTTTGTAGTATTTTTCAACATTGAAAGCAAATAATTCATATTACTAGTATCCTCTTCCTGAAGAACTATCTCTTTATTTGGAAACTGTCTATATAAAAAGAGTCTTATTCTTCTGTCCAACTCTTCTTCATCTTTAATATTCTCTTTATTAAGATTATACCACTGTATCACACTATTCAGTTCTTCCAAATTCAATTTATATCCATACTTTTTAAAAATATATATAACAATATCATTCATATTCTTATCTCCTTTTCATTTGTTTTCAATCAAATAATATATCAATTACCAACTATATATAATTAAGTATTATTACATTATTTGTTTTTCACTTTATCCCAATCCATCATGCACAACAATAACCATTACACTTTCTCTAATTAATAATTCTAGTCAATCAATTTTTTCCAAAACTAATAATCTTGAATCTCGAAGTTTACACTTAAATGAGTATCGACTCTTTTCTAATACTCCTGAAAAACATATATAAAAATCTTTTGATTTCATCTTATTGTCCGGTAACATATCTAGTTGTTCTTTCATATAATTATAAATAAATGGAGAGATTGCAATGTCACAGATTTGCTTTTTTGTCTCTTGGTTCAATACTTTTAAATAATATGCTTTAACCTCTTCCCCTTCTGGAACATATTGTATCAAATATAGCGAACATTTACCATAGTATATTTTCTGTATATCGATGTCCGTTTCCAAATCTTTGGCATAAATATTCTTATGTGGTAAGTACTTTATTTCTTTGCCTTCTGTCTCTATATCAAAGAATCCAAGTGCTTTTTTACCTCTCTCAATGGTTCTAACTTTTCCTACTGATGACGAACTATTAAGCTTCTTAAGCATCCTATTCATACAACTAACTAGGCGATTTCTAATATCAGTAGTATCTAAGTCTTTGTAAAACTTTTCTGTTTCACGCTTACCTGCTTTTTTTCTCCTATACGAACAATCTATATCATGTTTATCCATATCAGATTCTACAACTTTAAAATATCTTCTTTCATTTCCTTTTGCCACTGTCAATGGTGCCAATCTACACAGTGGACAAAAAATATGTCCCTCATATTTTCTTATAGCTTCTGCATGATTTTTATCATACAAATTCCAATAAACATCTACTGGATAGTTTTTATCATCTTCATAGTAAAACTCTTCAAATTTACTTTTCACTATATTCTCTCTCCATTATGTACTGAAAATATATTATGTGCCTCCAACAAAACAGAACAAAGCAAATGCCTCTAAAAATTATGAATCAATTATACTTCTAATTCACTCATTATTTTACTTCTGATTTATCACGTTTCTTAAGTTCATTTAACAGCAACTCTCTATACTCTATGATGTTATCCTTTTCCTTCTGATAATCCTCCCCCTTTAATAATCCTTTTTCCTCAATAAATGAGATAACCTTTCCATCAACTTTCCTATTATGTATTGAAGTAGTTGATAATATCAATTGTGATTCAGCTGGCTGATGATTTGTAACATAATCCCATATCATATTAATTTTAGCTTCCGCGGGTTCCTGTTGAAATATTGCATCCATTACTATAGGTGCACATACAGTTTTTGAATGTTTTACTGCTACTGAATACAAAGTGAAAACCTGTGATAGAATTGCACATGGCAAATCATTACCCCCACTCGTAAAACTTGCCTTAAATGTTTTTAAATCTTTCGAATCAATATCCGTCACATTTAACGTTTGTAATGCAACACTTAATCTAGTTAAATAATCTTTGGTAATATATGTTCCTTTCTTTGAAATTGCTGTCTGTTCTTTTGTAATATTGGATAATCTTTCTTCAATAAAGATATATCTATTTTGTAATTTCTTTTGCTCTTTTTGCATATCACTCAAAATAGACTTTGACCCTTCTGCCACCACTACTTCTTTGAAAGTAACATTATCTCTTTTACGATTTAAAATATCATGAATTTTTTCAATATAATCGTTTAATTTCTCTAGTTCCTGTGACTGCTTTTCAATTTTCTTTTCTATCTTCTCTCTCTCAATAAAATAATCTTGAATTACTGTTTCACATTCTTCTATCTCTGAATATAAATGAAATTTATTTTCCACACTATTTTTATGTACAGTACCGCATATAGGACATATTATTTCTTCTTCCGTTAATTCACTCTCAACAAAATCCGCATCTGCCAGTAATTCATTATAAACTGATTCTGCAGATGAATATACTTCTTCGAGTTCCTTCATTTCATTAAAACATCTAACTAATTCATCTTTAATTTCATTTTTCTTTATTAGCTGAGCATTTAATTCACTCGTTAAACATAATATGTCATCTGTAAAATTTTCAGTATTTAGATTTAAATCAAGATAATCCTTATATTTTTCTGTATGTTTTTTTATCACAGCTTCATATGTTTTTAGTTGTCGCTTATTTTCTTTTTGTTCATTTTCCAATTCTACCTTTTCATCTAATAAATCATAATATTCTCTTGTTCTTACTCCCATATGATATAAAAGAATTTCTGGTTTCCATTTTCCTGTAAAAACATCACTAAATGAATCCCATGAGCCACTCCATCCTTTATCTTGGTCTATATAAAATGGCATAAAAATTGCACCTGGATATGCATATACAGAATTTTCATCATCCCTTTTTATTGGCATTTTTAAATAGAACTCAAAGAAATCAACATAAAATTTCTTTAGCTCAGATATCGACGCAAAGAACTTAACCTCATCATCTGACCTTAAAATAAATGAATTTCTATCCCTATATAGTTCATATTTGATACCGTCATATAAAAAAGTCACAATAGTACTTATCTGTAGAGAATCCCAATTAGTTGTATATTTTTTTAATTTTGCCCCCAAAGAATAATATATTGATTTCATCACAAGAGATTTCCCTGTCCTATTTTTTGTTTCTCCACTAGGGTTATCACCTGTTATTACCGTTAATCTATCATCAAATTCAATGGTTCTTGCTTCTTCATTTTTTTGTGATATTATTACAAGCTTTTTCAGAATTAATCTTTTCAACTTTACCTCTCCTTAGATTTCTTATTAATTTCTTGTATGCTATAAAATCCGCTTCTTTTCTTTTGTCTTCCTCTGACCTAATTTGTTTCACACAAACATCTCCCTTATTATTAGTGCATAAAGATAATATTTATTATAAACTTTTGCATCTTGTTCTTGGCTTACCTTATTATAGATATATTCAATCCAATCCTTACAATTATCGAACTCTTTTTCCTCCATAATCTTTTGAACCTTAACAGTTATTCCCTGTAATCCTAAAGCTTCAATATTTAGTCTATCTATTTGATATTTTTTCCATTCTTTATGAATCTTATTAATCTCTAAAGGTTTAAATCCATCAGTAATCAAATTCAAATGTATCTGATTCCATAAATCATCAGGCATTTCGGCTTTCAATTTATTAAGCCAACCTAAAAACTCACTTTTAGATATTGCTTTTCTTTCCATCAACTCGTCAACACTACTTGCTACTTTTTCGGTATTATTTATTCTTCTAATCTCACCTAAAATTGTATTATATATTGAGCGAGTCCTTTCTATTGTACTTGGAATGTTCATATCTTCCAGTTTCTTTACCATTCTCCCCATAACAGTATCATCATATGAGGATATATCGAGGTCTGCTACGTCAAAATAGATCACATTTAGGCAGTCCTCACTACAATTTCCAACTTTATCACAAGCTTTACACATATCTTTTTTTATCTTTTTTAGACTAGACTCATTAACTTCCTTTAATATAATTCTGCGTCTGTCTTTTGATTCTGTATTATCTTCAAACTTTCCAAAATCAAAACTCTTATTTGAAACTAAATGTATTCCTCTCGTTTCATCTTCAAATTTGACAAACTCATCTATCATTTTTTGAATGATAGACATTTTTTGAGGATACTTATTTCCATTTTTAGTGATAAAAGATGTCGTAATATATCTACTGTCTTTTTCATCTGTTTTTATTTGAAAAAATTCTACATATTCTTCTCTTTCAAGTCTATTTATTACTATAATATCATCATGGAATTCCATAAATAAAATAAAATCCGCATCCGATTCTATAACTTTAAGCATATAATCAAATGCCCACACTTGCTGAAATGTAAAACGGTTTGAAGAACGTGCCCCCGCATTCTCCCTTTCTGGAACACTTAATAACTTTTCTGCCAAGTCCATCTTTTCCTTACCTCCAGATTACAAATATTATATCAGTAAACAGATTATATTAAAAGTTATATATGTATTTTGAATTTCTAAGAATCATAACAAGTTCAAATTATACTAAAATGCACAAAAGCCCTCATGACATTTAGTCATATCAAATAGTTCCGCATTAACATACTGTCCACATTTAGAACACTTATATACCATTGTGTCATTACCACAATTTAAACAAAGTCCTCTTATATAATTATTGTTGTACTCTATATTTGCAGCATCGCATATTACCATATCTTCTCCACAATATCCACAGGTAACATATTGAAAAAAATGCCTATCTGAAAATGTATTAAAACATCTTGCACATTTATAATCAATTGTCATTGTTCTGGTCGAGCAGTATGGACATGTATATAAATCTTCATATTCTTTCTTCAAGAAGTTATATAACTCATGATTATAAATTGGGTTTTGTAATAATATAGCATATTGACTATCGTTTAAATATTCCTGCATAAATTTTCTATTCTCTATTCCTGTTTCCTCGCTCATCAAAATTCCCAAAATATGTATTAATGCATATATAACATCCTTTTCAACACTTTGTCTTTCTTGCTCATTAAAAATATAGGACGAATGCAATACACAGTTCCTGTATTTCTGAAACATCTCCATATATTGATATTCCTTACGCTCAAAGTTATACAGACGCTCTCTTCCCTTTGTGAAATTTTTAATTTCATCATATTCTCGTATTTTCAATTTATTAGTAACATATAATTCTTCTATTTCTGAATCTGATAGGCAACTCTGTTTACTTACCAAAATTGTTCTTATCCCACAGCAGGATACAACTGAAGATTTCAATGCTAATTCCATAGCAAACTGTAAATTCACAATAGCCTGTAGCATATTTACATAGTTATCCAATCCCTTGTTAATATAACCTATTGCAGAGTCAATGAATATAATTGCATTTCTAAATAATAATTGGGCAAATTCCTTTTCAAACTTCATCTTATTTCTCCTAACTGTTTTATTATATCACAAGACTTAAAAACATTTGAGTTAATTTTCCCATATCATACAAAAAAGAGACAAGCATCGTGCTCAGCCCTTTATCAGAAAACACCTTACTGAATAGCAATCTTGATTGTAATAGGTCTCCAGAACTTAGATCTGAATTTCCTATTTGCCTCTTCCTCGCAATAACGCTTACACTCCTCCATTGGAATCATCATGCGTGCAACAATATTGAAGTTCTTATCATCCTTAAGTGAATCTGAATATGCTTTATCATATCCCTGAATCTTATATTTGGCAGAGGTATCAGTTACTTCGCCAGACAAATTCATAACCCACAGGAACTCATCATTCTCATTTACAATACCTCGATAAATTATACGTTCCACAAACATATCAATCATTTCTTCATTTACTTTGTAACCTTTCAAATCAATGAAGGTATTCAAACGCTCTTTAATAGCCTCTAAATCAAAAACCTTCTTCTCACGTTTAGCCTTATCAATCTCATATTGAGCAATCGCTCTGTCAATGAGAGATACCTGCTCATCAATCTCTGCCTTGTCTCATTAATAATCCTCTTTAATGAGGTTATAATAGACTCAACTTCTGCTATTTTTTTGTCAATATCTTCAACTTGTTTACCTTCTTCAGCCTCTTTACATTCTTTAGCCTCTTTTTCTTTTTCTAATTCTTCAAGCTTTTTCTCTGCTTCACGAATTCTCAAGTTAACAAGTTTCTCAAATTTCTTAAGCAAAGAATCTGTACATTTATTAGTACCAAAGCTAAATGCATCATCAATAATCTCTTCAATTCTCTGTTCCAGCTTAATCCTATCAGTCTGAATTACTCTGTAGAATGAAGTATTCATAGTACCCAAATCATTATATACATAGCCCACTTTTTAGAACCACCAAAATACTCATCATAATACTCTATATTTGGTGGAAAATATCCAGTATCAGCATAATAATTATAGATATAAATTGTTTCCTGACAAAACTGATACCTAAACAAATATCTTTCCAAATCAGACTGCATTTCTTTCATGGCATACTGCTAAATATTATTACCACTATTTAATATATTTCTGAGATATTCGTACATCATATCATTATCCAATTTAATATTCATATCAAGTACATCTCTTATTTCCCTTACAATACAACCAGAATCAATATGCTTTTTCCTGTCAAACAATAAACTACCTGAAGCAAATATCATTCTAGCCAAAGAGTAATTTGCTCTTTGTATGCTTGTGACATCATCATCAGGGAACTGTAATGGACTTGTAAGTAAGAAACATTTATTCCTATCGACAGAAACATTGGCAAATAAATCCAAATCATTTGTTATTCCTGTAAATGCCACGCACATATATACTGCTTGTACTTTTTGATTCATGACTTTTGCAATCTTAGCACCTAAAGAATCAGAATCATATGGCTTCAATGTTTTATCGCAGACTGAATGATATGCAGAAAAACTTCTATGCGGATACCAGTCCAATCTATCAAGCTTATCTCCGTTAATTCCCCATATCTTGTTCATTTCAGTTTGATTAAGATGGAATTTCAAATAGAGCTCATAACTACACACAAAAAGAAAATCCAATTCCTGACTTGAATAGCTTTCTTTGCCAGTAAATGGAATAATAAATCTTGCTCTGATTGACTTATACTTTTCACCTAAATCTTTAGTAAGTTTCTTAATATCTGCTTTTCCATCAATTAGATAATTAGACTCTGTCAGTTTTCTTATATCCCTATAGTAATTGTCTAACTCAGATTTTATCTCTTCTGTAAATTCAACTTTATCCTGTTTTTTATATTTTATAAATTTGTATGGTATTGCCTGTTCATATCAATAATCATGTATCATAGCGAACTACCTCCATAATGATGGTAGCACATTCACTTTTCTTTTTCCATATCAATTAGTTAATACCCCCACTTTTACAGATAGGTCTATACATGCATCAAAGCCACACAAATAGGGGTGTACAGTGCATCAAAGAAATCCAAAATAAGAAAAGACGGGCGATGACATGTGTCAAAGTCCGTCTTTTTCATAAAATTATTGTTTTTCTGTCAACTGTATAATTCGAAGAAACCCAGTAAAATCAAGGGGTTTAGCCTTCATTTTGCATGCGGCTTAACTTCTTCGCCTGATCGGCCGCAATACATGCGTCAATGATTTCCTGAATGTCACCATCCATAATCTTATCAAGCTTATAAAGTGTAAGACCTATTCTGTGGTCTGTAACTCGTCCCTGTGGGAAGTTGTAGGTTCTTATCTTCTCAGAACGGTCACCCGTTCCAATCTGGCTTCGTCTGGCATCAGCCTCTGCGTCATGTGCCTTCTGGCATTCCATATCATACAGCTTTGCTCTTAAGAGTGCAAATGCCTTCTCCTTGTTCTGAATCTGTGACTTCTCTGTCTGGCTGTAGATGACAATTCCTGTAGGATAGTGAGTAAGACGCACAGCCGAGTCGGTTGTATTTACACACTGGCCACCATTACCTGAAGCACGCATAACATCTATACGGATATCCTTCTCATCAATCTGGACATCAACTTCCTCTGCCTCTGGCATAACCGCTACAGTCGCCGTAGATGTATGGATACGTCCGCCAGATTCAGTCTCAGGCACACGCTGTACACGGTGAACGCCGCTCTCATACTTAAGCACTGAGTATGCACCCTGTCCCTTTACCATGAATTCAATTTCCTTCATACCGCCGATACCGGTCTCGTCAGAGTTGACAACCTCAACCTTCCATCTGCGGCTCTCAGCGTAATGAGTATACATGCGGAAAAGCTCCGCAGCAAAAAGTGCTGCCTCATCACCGCCTGCGCCGGCACGGATCTCAACGATTATATCCTTATCATCATTAGGGTCCTTAGGAAGGAGCAGTATCTTAAGCTCGTTCTCAAGCTCTTCTGCGCGCTTCTTAGAATCATTAAGCTCTTCCTTGGCAAGCTCCTTAAGTTCCTCGTCGTTCTCCTCGTCAAGCATCGTAAGACTATCCTCTATATTCTGCTTGCATGACTTGTATTCATTATAGGCATTAACAATAGGTGTAATGTCATTCTGCTCTTTCATCAAATCACGAAATCTCTTCTGATCATTAACTACATCAGGATTACTCAGCTCGAGCGTGATATCCTCATAACGATGTACAAGATCTTCCAATCTTCCAAATATCTCCATACTAATCTCCATTCCTGCCCGTCTTTCCGGGCATCTCAAGTTTGTGTGCAAGCACAAATCTTGCGATTGAAAAAATTCTGTTTTTTCAATCTAATATCCATTCTGCAGGCTCTTATAATCTCTGACCCATAACCACACGGTCAAGACCTGCAAGGTCTTTTATAACTTTTATATTACTATAACCATATTCTGACATTATATCACTGACATCATGCGCCTGCGTGCAGCCAATCTCATACAGCAGCCATCCGCCTGACTTAATGTAATTCATGGACTGCTGTGTTATCTCCCTGTAAAAGTGCAGTCCATCCTCTAATCCGTCTAGTGCTATATACGGATCATGAATTCTCACCTCTTCAGTGAGTGTCTCAATCTCTCCGGTAGCAATATACGGAGGATTCGACACTATTACATCAAACAATTCATCATCATTAACATTTATATCAGAGAAAATGTTGCTTTTTACAAATGTAACATCATCTGCCCCAAGCTTTTCCCTGTTACCCGAGGCGACCTTAAGCGCAGCCTCAGATATATCTGCTCCTAAAGCACGTCCGAGCTTCTTCTCCAGAGCAAGCGTTATTATAATGCAGCCGGATCCTGTACACATATCGAGTACTGAATCTTTGGCATTAATTACTTTTAACGCCTCTGATACAAGCACCTCTGTGTCTTGACGCGGAACCAGCACATCACTGTTTACATTAAAGCCGCGTCCGTAGAACCATGCCTGCCCTGTAATATGCTGCAACGGGATATGCGATGAACGTCTGTCAATAACAGCGTCATAACGCTCAGCTATATCTTCGGGGACTGATTTGCTCCCATTAAGGATATATGCAGTCCTGTCCATTCCTGTAATATACTCCAGCAGTGCAAAGCTGTCATACTCCGCATCCGTAATTCCGGCATCTGCAAGTATTGCAGCACCATTATGACACATCTGTCTGTATGTCAGCTTCGGTGCGGTACTATCTGTCATCTCTGCCTACTTCCGTATGCCTCTGCTTGAATATAGGCATCTCTATGCCAATCTCTTCTTCCTCTTCTTCATCATCGACAAACTCAATACCGTCGGAATCCTGCTTGTCATCATCATCAGAATCGGCTTCATCCGCATCTGCATCAGCTTCATCCGCATCTGCTTCATCCGCATCAGTTTCATCTGCATCATCCGGCTCGTAATCATCATCAAGCATCTCTATTCCATCATCCGATTCATCTTCGTATTCATCTGATTCATAATCTTCCGGCTCGTCATCATTTTCACCAGACTCATCTTCGTACGCATCTTCAGCTTCATCCATGACTTCATCTTCAAGATAACCTTCAGCATCAAGTTCCTCTGCTTCCTGTCCATCATCTGCAGTCCCATTAATCTCTGCCTCTGAATATGCAGTACCGTCTTCATCCTCATAGTAAAATGCTTCCGGTGGAATCTGATCATCCGGTACACCATCGTAGTACTCATCAAGGAATTCTTTCCAGTCAAATACAGCCTCGACTGCCTTTATTCCAACTTCAATCATGGAATCATCAGGTTCTCTTGTAGTCAGCTTCTGAAGCCACAGTCCCGGCTTGCTGACTATCATAACTGCCTTACTGTCACTGCTTCCCGACCATCTGATTACTTCATAAGAAACACCGGCAATTACAGGCACAAGGAGAACTCTTACTGCTATCTGTAAAAATGGATTAGGCATCCGGATGAATATAAAAAATATTACACTAATAAACATTACAAGGAATATAAAGCTTGTACCACATCTCTTATGTTCCTTAGAGCTTGCACGTACATTATCCACTGTCAGTGCCATTCCATGTTCGATGCAGTTGATACATTTGTGTTCTGCACCATGATACATAAATGTACGCTTTATATCACTCATAAGCGATATAAGCAATATGTATATAATGAATATAAGCACTCTTACAAGTCCCTCTATAAGATTAAGCACCCACTGTGATACTATGAACTTTGCAAGAAGTCTGGATATATAATATGGTGCAACCATGAAAAGGGCAATTGCAAGAATAACAGAAAAGAGGATTGTGATTGTCATAATTACCGAATCAAGCTTTTCCCTGAATATGGCCTTTGCCACATTATCCGCCCTGGTAGGCTCCTGTTCCTTGGGATCTTCGTAAAAACTTGAAGAATAAGTAAGTGAAGACATTCCAAGCACCAGTGAATCAACAAAACTTACCACGCCTCTTATAACAGGAACATTGCAGATCTTACTACGGTTCCTGTCAGACTTGCACTGCCTTGTTACTACATCTATTTCATTATCCGGCTTACGCACAGCTATTGCATACTTATCTTTGTTACGCATCATAACACCCTCAAGGACTGCCTGACCGCCAATTCCAGATAGCTTCATGAAACCTCCTGTCTGGTTCAACCGAACCATACGCTAAAAGTAATTTGCCTTATCGTAAAAAAGGTTGAGATTATACAATCTCAACCCTATCACCATCAACTTCTTGTGCAAATTACTTGCTCTCAACACCATACTTCTTGTTGAACTTATCGATACGTCCACGTGCTGAAGCAGCCTTCTGCTGTCCTGTATAATAAGGATGACACTTAGAGCAAACTTCTACGTGAATCTCAGGCTTTGTTGAACCTGTTACGAACTCGTTGCCGCAGTTGCAGACAACCTTTGCCTGATAGTACTCTGGATGGATTCCTTCTCTCATTACTTTCACCTCTTACTCTACTGATAATTCATAGTTAATAACAAATTTATCATAAAAATTGGACTAACCAATCTTATTTCTGATAAACAGCTTTTAAAGTATATCATACCCAAATTATTAATGCAACATATTTTTCAGGAAAATTAGAAAATTTTATTTTTCTTTACTCTCTCAACGAATTCTGCATTATTCTTCGTATGCAGGAACAGATCAAGAATTCTCTCCGCCGCCTCATCCGCACGCATTCCACTGAGAGCTTTTCTTGCTATCTCCATAGCCTGATATTCATCATGTGATAACAGAAGGTCATCCCTTCTTGTGCTTGATTTTGCTATATCAATTGCAGGAAATATTCTCTTCTCTGACAGCTTACGGTCAAGTACAAGCTCCATGTTGCCGGTTCCCTTGAATTCCTCGAATATAACATCGTCCATCTTGCTTCCCGTATCCACAAGCGCCGTTGCAAGTATAGTAAGGCTTCCACCTTCTCTCATATTACGTGCCGCGCCGAAGAATCTCTTAGGCATATGGAGTGCTGCCGGATCAAGTCCGCCTGACAGTGTTCGTCCGCTTGCCTGTATTGTAAGATTATATGCTCTTGCAAGTCTTGTTATACTGTCAAGCAGGATAATTACATCTTTCTTCTGCTCTACAAGTCTCTTGGCACGTTCTATAACCATCTCAGATACTCTTCTGTGTCTCTCCGGAAGCTCGTCAAATGTTGAATATATGACATCAACATGCTCGCCTTCTATTGATTCCTTAATATCCGTTACTTCCTCAGGACGTTCATCAATAAGAAGGATAATAAGATACATATCCGGATTATTAACTGTAATTGCCTTGGCAATCTGCTTAAGGAGTGTTGTCTTACCTGCCTTAGGCTGTGATACAATCATACCTCTCTGTCCCATTCCTATAGGAGATATAAGGTCTACTATTCTCATCGCTACTGAATTGGAATTAGGCTCGAGGTGGATCCTCTTATTAGGGAAAATAGGTGTCAGCGATTCAAATGCCGGTCTTGCCATGTTGACCTCAGGTCGAAGTCCATTAACTTTATCAATCTGATAGATGGCACTGAACTTTTCTCCTGAATTCTTGGCACGCTTCGGTCCCTGTACTATATCTCCTGTCTTAAGTCCGAATCTGCGGATCTGTGATGGTGCAACATATACATCATTCTCACCCGGAAGATAATTCTCGCATCTGATAAAACCAAATCCTTCAGGCATAACTTCAAGAATACCGTTAGCATCAGGTCCTTCTTCCCTGATTGCCGTCTTCTCATACGCCTGCTGTCTTTCCTGTACGTTATCTATCTTCTTATCTTTCTCTTCCTGCTTCAATGTTCCGTCAGCTTCACTTGCAGCAATAATTGCATCGATAAGTTCATTCTTACGCATAGAACTTATTCCTTTGATATTCTTGTCTTTGGCTATATCACGAAGAGCAGCCAATGACAAAGTCATTAATTTTTCTCTCATAATTTTAATCTCCATTATTATATAAAATGTTTTCAGCACAAAAATAACTAACCAAATAAATCTGAATTAACCGGACATAATATCTCTTCTAAATCAAATTACATTATCAAACGTATATTTAAAATAATCTTTACCTGGGGATTTTTTGAAAAGTGTCATTGAATAAAATAGATTCATTTACTCCTGTATTATACAGCCTCATCTTCCAAATGTAAAGGAATTTATAATTTGATTGCTTGTTTGCTGTCATTGTGATATCATAAAAAAATAGGCTGTTAAGCCGGAATATTTATAATAAGTAGTAAATAACAATAACACAATAAGTAATTAAGAAAGGCTGGTAATAACCAATGACAGTTAATGAACAGGCTCTTAAGTTACACGAAGAGTGGAATGGGAAGATTGAGACTACAAGCAAATGCAAAATTGCATCAAGAGAGGATCTTGCACTTGCATATACTCCCGGCGTTGCCGAACCGTGTAAGGTGATAGCAAAAGACAAGGAAGCTGCATATAAGTACACTATCAAGTCCAATACAATTGCTGTCGTATCTGATGGCAGTGCCGTTCTCGGACTCGGCAACATAGGTCCTTACGCAGCAATGCCTGTTATGGAAGGTAAAGCTGTTCTTTTCAAAGAGTTCGGTGGAGTCAATGCCGTTCCAATCTGTCTTGATACTCAGGACACTGAAGAGATTATCAGGACTGTAGCTGCAATAGCTCCCGGATTTGGTGGTATCAACCTTGAAGATATATCTGCTCCACGCTGCTTTGAGATTGAGACACGTCTTAAGGAGATGCTTGATATTCCTGTATTCCATGATGACCAGCACGGAACAGCAATTGTTGTTCTCGCAGGTATAATCAATGCGCTTAAGGTTACCGGCAAGAATAAGGAAGAGTGCCAGGTTGTTGTCAATGGTGCAGGTTCTGCCGGCGTTGCAATCACTAAGCTTCTTCTCACCTATGGATTCAGGAATGTGACCATGTGCGATAAGAGCGGCATCTTAAGCAAGGGCAGTGAAGGTCTTAACTGGATGCAGGAATCAATGATGGATGTTACCAACCTTACACATAAGACAGGTACTCTTGCCGACGCACTTAAGGGTGCTGATATATTTGTCGGTGTATCTGCTCCTAATATCGTAACTGCTGATATGGTAGCTTCAATGAACCACGATGCTATCCTCTTTGCAATGGCTAATCCTGTTCCTGAGATTATGCCTGATGTGGCCAAGGCTGCCGGTGCAAGAGTTGTCGGAACAGGCCGAAGCGATTTCCCTAACCAGGTTAACAACGTAGTTGCTTTTCCGGGAATATTCAAGGGTGCGCTTGAAGGACGTGCAAAGCAGATTACAGAAAAGATGAAGCTTGCAGCAGCTAATGCAATTGCAGGTCTTGTAGCTGACAATGAGCTCAGTGATGTAAACATCCTTCCTGAGGCTTTTGACCCTCGTGTTGCAGATGTTGTATCCAGGGCTGTAATGGATAACATTGAAGACTAATGCTCCCTCATTATTATTCGTTAAATGAATATCTGCTTAATACATTTGGCAGTAAAATGTATAAATTAGCCCTGAACGCCCGGATGACATGTCCGAATCGTGATGGGCTAATTGACACGAGAGGCTGCATCTTCTGCAGTGCCGGAGGGTCAGGCGATTTTGCCGGGAATGCACCTACTGTCACAGAGCAGATTGAAGCCGGCATAAGACAGGTGTCGGGCAAGTATCACGGTGACGATTACATTGCGTATTTTCAGGCATATACCAATACATATGCACCTGTCGAATATCTTCGCAATGTATACATGGAGGCTGCCCTTAACAGCCATATCCGTATAATTTCGATTGCAACAAGACCCGACTGCCTTGATGATGGGATATGCAGGCTTCTTGCTGATATTAATTCCATCAAACCCGTCTGGATTGAACTTGGTCTCCAGACAACCAACTGTAATTCTGTGCGTTATATAAGACGCAGATATAAGAATGAGTGCTTTGCAGATGCCATCATGCGCCTCAGGCATTTTCATTCCTGTGAACATATAATCGCACATATGATAATAGGTCTTCCCGGAGAGACTACAGCTGACATGCTTGCCACTGCTTCGTATATATCCCGGTATGCAGACGGAATAAAGCTCCAGCTTCTTCATATTCTCAAGGGCACTGACCTTGCTGATGACTATGCTGCGCAGCATTTTCACCTTCCGGAGCTTGATGAGTATATTGATATACTCGAGGAGATTATCAAAAGACTTCCGCCAGGCATGGTGGTACACAGACTGACCGGTGACGGTCCAAAGAAGCTTCTCATTGCTCCGATGTGGAGTGCAGATAAAAAACATGTTCTTAACACGATAAACCAAAGATTTATGAATGACTGCCTGATACAGGGTTCATTATATAGAAAGTGAGATTAACAACTATGCCTTCTGATTCGATGACGCTATATAAACTTATGATTTTGTATATGTTAAGCAGAGTTAACTTTCCGCTGAATAATAATCAGATTTCGGAATTCATGCTCTCTAATAACTACACTGATTATTTTACACTTCAGGAAGTTCTTAATGACCTGACAGAGTCCAACTTTATAGCCGCCGATGTATACCGCAACACTACGCAGTATCATCTTACAGAGGAAGGCACTGACACAATTGCGTTTTTCAACACACGTATCTCTAACGCAATCAAGGATGATATCGAGCAGTATCTTACCGATAACAAATACGAACTCAAGAATGAAGTTGGCACTATCGCCGACTTTTACCGCTCAACCAATCAGGACTACATCGTTCACTGCCAGGTAAAAGAAGGAGACTCAACCCTTATTGAGCTGAGTCTCTCTGTGCCTCTTGAAGAACAGGCTAACGCCATGTGTTCCAAATGGAAAGACGCCAGTCAGGAAATATATGATTTTATAATGCACAAGCTTATGTAATATCCGGGATTCTATTCCAAAGGTGCAAGTACAGACCTGTACAGTCTTTCACACCCGAACTCTTCAGCCGTGCCGTACATCTCATCCAGTTGCGCGAAGTTCTCATCTGAATGTTCAACTTCGCGTGAATAAAGATGTGTTATCTCAATCTGGTCTGTAAGCTGCATTGTGTAATCTTTTTTTATAAATCTTACAACATCCATCTCAACAACCATAAGATATCCTGTAACCGCAAGCTTAACTTTGCCAAGCAGGTCATAATCATAGACCGCCTTAAGGAAATATCTGAAAATGTAATATACCATTACATGCTCATATTGCATGTTACACTCAGGATATGAAGCCCAGAACCTTCTCACAGAACTTATGTAGTTCTTAACATCAGTCAATGAAGCATCAACGGCATCGTGCATGCGTCCAAAGCAGTCTCTGTCTGCCGCTATAAACTCATGAAACTCACCCTTAACCATCTCCATGCTGTCAAATATAGCAAGCAGACTACCGGTATGCTTATAATATCCGCATGCATTCGGCATACTCTTTTTCTTAGCCCCCGACCAGTCTGTATATTTGCGTCTGAGCTTTGCAATGACCTCATCAAACTTCTCAGTCCTCACATCTGCATAGATGTCATCACCCGGAACAGTGTACATTGCATTAATCTCATGAATATATGAATATCTGTGTACATTAATGCTCTTCTGCAGCTTCTCAGCGTAATGCATAAGTACCGCTATTCTCTCTCTGATATCATACGCACGGTTCTGTACAATTGCATAAGCAACTCTGCGCGACTGCATAAGTGCGAAATAAAACTCCGGTTCTATATCGTTATACGATGTAAGGGGCTTGCCATCCTCCATTGTCTCAAAGCCGGCTTTGCCTTCATAAGTAAGTATCAGATTAGCAGCAGTCTTACACGACAATGCTATTCCCATCTCACGTATATTGCCATATTCCTCCACAAATCTCGGATACATCGCACATGTCTCACACAGCTTATCCTCTCCAAGTTCCGTATAAAGGTCACAAAGACCTGTTGCATTAAGAAATGGACAGTCTTTATCAGGTTTTAAGATAAAATGGCATCCGCCTTCTCTTGACATTACAGAAGCGAGCCTTTTACCGAACTCGCCTCCAACTGTCTCATAATATGCATATGCTTCTTCATCAACATCAACTTCCCATCCGGCACAGCATGTATCCGTACAGTCCTTGTCAATGCATCTGAATTCTTTGTAATAATCAGGTACTCTAAGCTTCATCTGCTTCCTCGTCAAACGGTCTGTTAAGTTCTTCTGTTCCTTCAAGTACAAATCTTCCGTCAGCAATTATCTGTACCTTACTTCCGTCAGACATAACAGCACTTATCTCGCCAATCTCATCATACGGTATTGTAATATCCGTGTGACAGTTAAAATACGCCTTCTCCGGCTCTGTCTTACGCAAAAGAGTTATCTCATTATCGCGTGATATAATCTCTTTGCCGTCCGGATTATAGACAGCAACATCCTCCGCCCATGTATAACACGTGTCGCCCACGGCAAAATGCGGTCCCATCTTCTCAACTATAAGGATAGGGAGCTTGCCGACAATATCATATCTGTTGGCCATGACATACGCCGTCGTATTAGTTCCGATTGCGAACTCTCCAATCGGAAGTGTATCATGATTAAAGAGAATGTTCTCACGGATGTAACTCTTATTCTTATTGATTGCATTACCTTCGTCATCTACATCTATCGAATTGTCAAAGTTGTCACATACGTAATCCTCTACCATTCCATCCCTGAACTTAAGTGTAAGGTTCTTATAGAGAAGCCCGTTAAGGTAGACACGGCTCACATTAAGTGTTCCTTCAGTTCCCTTAAGTCTTGGTGATGTAAATACTTCTCCAAGCGGAATGTTCACATCGGCAAGGCAGTTCTCAAATATCGTCTGCTTTGCAGGATCCCCGATTGGCATAAGGCTAACCTTCATATCTGTCTTATTGCCATTACAGCCCTTAACAACAACATGCTGCGCTTTATCCAGAACATCAATTATACTCTGCTGTATACGCTTATATTTGTCATAATCAAGAGTATTGATTCTGACCGTTTCTGCAAATATCTTTCTGTATTCATCAATCGTGTCTGCAATCTCAGGAATCGGATAGGCAATAATCGTAAAACTGCGTTCTTCTCCCTTTATATATTCATTTACAAGTCTGCCAGATTCACTGTCATACTTAACAGAAAGCTTCTGCTGCCTCTCATCAAGCTTAAGCGCTTCCTTTTTATTCACAGGAGCGAACGGCTTCTCACCAAACACTTCTATTACAGCAGGTCCTGCAAATGCAGCTGCCTCTGTCTTATACTTTTCATAAGCTGCCTTAAGCGCACCAAGCTTTCTTGCCACAAAATCATTATCAAGATACAGCGCATTATCAAATCTGTGGTCATAATCCATCTGCTTATTAGGGCTTGTTGAGTAATAACCAATCTTTGCATTCATGCGTTTGTTAATCGTGTTGACTGCTGCCCTGTATATGCTCGGCTTAAGTCCCATCTTTTCAAACTGAAGTATTGCAGCCTTTACAACACGTTCAAATCCGATGCAGTATCTTATATTGACAATGCTCTTCCTGGTAAGATCCTTATTGCCAAGGATAAATCCGATTCTAAAGCCTTCCGTATAAGTTGATGCCATTGCATCAATCTCTTCCTGCGAAAGCGAATTAAGATACTTTGCAGTCTCAATCTCATTGTCTGTTATATACTCACCGAATCTATAGAGATATCTCAGGTCACTTAAATCCGAATTCATTATTATATCTACTGCAAATGACTTCGTAACATCGAGCTGCTCAGCAACACGCTCCTCAATCGTAACATCACTGTAATCACTTACATACCAGTATACTGTATCATATATTTCTTTATATTTTGGACGGACATCAGCAGTAAACAGGCAGTATATCTCCACAAAAAGTTCAACGGCCGCTGTCATGTCAGCCATTCTCTTCTCATACGCATACACAATAAGACCTCTTAATTCAACGTACAGGAATGAAAGTATTCTTCCATACAGCTCGCCCATTACGCTTACGGCATATGCCGGATTGGCAAAGCTTGTCTCATAGTTCTCGTCAGCCACATCACTGTAAAGCTTCCTGTTGAGCATCTCAAGCTCTTCCATGCTCATCTTATCAATGACATTGCCATCTATCAGCGACTTAAGTTCATCCATCTTCATGATGAACTTCGCAACATTTCTAAAGTATGACACAAACTCTCCGCTTATCTCCCTGTCACATACCTCAATAATATCCTTCACGCGATCAACAGCAAGCTCATATCTCTCTTCCAGATTGTCATTATACATAAACTACCATTCCCTTCAAAACACTATATTCCCATAAGCAGCACTGCAATCATAAATATTGCAATCATACCGCACAGGAGTGAGCCGGCCTTAGAAAGTGAATAAAACTTATCCTCTTCCCTGAAACTGATAAGTCCTATACCGCATCCTACGCATGACAACAGCAGGCTGCACAATGCCAGGCTTCCGACATATGCCCCCGCATGTCCCTGCACCAGAAACGACAGACGTATCCCATATATAAGTATTGCCAATGCTCCAAGCCCCATCAATGTTGAAATAGTTCCGCCCAATGACTGCTGCTTATCTGAGAATTTATATCTTTTAAATAATCTCATTTCAACCACCGTTTTTTACACATCTTAATCAGGCGATACAGGACATATCCGACAGCACCGCCCAATGTGTTAAGAATTATATCATCAACGTCGCAGCTTCCCACACGTGTAATAAGCTGCACAAGTTCTATTGCTGCGCTGAATGCCGCCGAATAAATAACGGCTGCTATAAAGCCCGGCTTTTTACTGCTCATGGATATAAGTGCCATGCCAAAAGGTACAAATGCTGCAATATTACCAAAAAGATTAAGCAATACTGCCTTCGTCCCTATTATGTCCCTGTAGGCAATAAATCGCTTAATCTCTCTTAGTGGTTCAAGATTGTATCTGTAACTCTCAGCAGGCATTCTGTCCAGCAATTCCGCAAAAAACAGAAAATATACCATAACAGCAATATAGGCAATGAATATAATCCACTTAACAATGTTCCTGCCTCTTTTACTGCTCATAGACTCTCCCAATATATATATTTACAGAATCAGAAAAGTCTGTCTGACTTATGTGCAAGCAGTCTGGCTCCATTGACTATAAGCACAATACCCGTTGCCACTCCCGCTACAATAGCAATTATTCCACACACAAGATTAGCAGCCCCGACTGACTTCATCTTCTTAAAAAGCTTCTCATCCATAATATATATGCTCCTTATTGTACACCATACTCTCTGTAATATGCATCTATTGCAGCCTTAATCTCATCATCAATCACAACTCTGCCCTGACATGGACGATTATAAAGGTGCTCTACCACATCTTCCATTGTAACTATCGCATTAGCCTCAAATCCGTACTTCTCGCGAATCTCATCAAGCGCACTCTTAACTCCTCCGAGCCCCTTCTCCATACGGTTAAGTGAAACCATAAGTCCGACTATCTCTACGTCAGCAGCACCTCTTACCTTAGGTACTGTCTCCTCCATTGACTTACCAGAAGTGGTAACATCCTCAATCATGACAACTCTGTCGCCGTCCTTAAGGCTGCTCCCTAAGAAATTACCCTTATCAGCACCATGGTCCTTAGCTTCCTTACGGTCTGAGCAGTAACGTACTTCCTTGTTGTAAAGCTTGCTATATGCAACAGCTGTAACTACACTTATAGGAATTCCCTTATAGGCCGGTCCGAAAAGCACATCAAAATCATCGCCATATGTCTCATGAATAGCCTTGGCATAATACTCACCAAGTCTCATAAGCTGTGATCCCGTAACATAAGCTCCTGCATTCATAAAAAACGGAGACTTACGTCCGCTCTTCAGTGTAAACTCTCCAAACTTTAACACATCACTCTCTACCATGAATTCTATAAATTCACTTTTATATGCTTCCATTATATCCTAGAACCTCCTGTTTATGTGGCTTTGTGCCGTTATTGTTATTTTTTATGTAAATTATAAAAGCTTCCAAATATCGTTCACATTCTACCACAAAAATTTATTGGTTTCAATGTGTATTTGAACCTCAAGTGCAACCACCAGTGCCACCCATGCACGCTTATCAGTCAATCCTGAACACCGCTACCAGTTCGTTCAGCTCCTTATTCATCTTCTCAAGTTCAGATGCCTTATCATCAACAATCGATACTATACTGTTAAGCTCTTCTACGCTTGCCATAACCTCCTGGCTGCTTGCGGCATTCTCTTCAGAAATAGCCGACAGGTTAAGAACAGCTTCATTAATTACTTCCCGCTGATTGTTAATATCCGAAACTATATCATTAATCTCTTTTATCTGAGTTGTAGTCTCTGCAATACCGCTGTTTAATGTCTCAAAATCAGACTCTGTCTCACGTAACTTATCATTCTGTTCGCCAATATTAGCTGTTGTATTCTCCATCTTATCAATGATGAGCTTATAGTTCTCAATTAACGCCTGAAGACTGCATTCAATCTCAGAGCTGTTGGTAGAACTCTGGTCTGCAAGTTGCTTTATCTCACTTGCAACAACCGCAAAGCCTTTACCTGCCTCTCCTGCTCTTGCAGCCTCTATTGACGCATTAAGGGATAACAGGTTCGTCTGCTCTGCAATGTCCTGAATAATACTTAATGCAGAATATATTGATTTGATACTATTGTTGGTTATTTCTATCTGATTATTAACTTCTGTTACATCATTCATTATTGTCTGGTTCGTACTATGCAATACAGACATAGTATCAACTACTTTATTCTGTGCTGCTGACATATTCTGTGCTGCTTCTGACAATTTGTCCCCATTATCTACGATTATTTCTATATCTTTACCCATGTTCTGTATAGATTCTGCAACCTTCTGCGTCTCATCAGCCTGATTCTGCGCACCTTCTGTAACATTACTTATTACGTTGGCAATTTCAGTCGTTGTACGGCTGAGATTCTGTGAGTTCCGGCTCAGCTCTGAAGATATATTTAAAGAACTCTGTGAAGATGTATTTATATTCGTTATCAAATCGCGTAACTTATTAATTGCCCTGTAAAGGATATTAGCAATCTCGGTATACTCATCGACATCATTCTTTATCTTATTATCATATTCAACACATAGGTCATTTTCATCCAGCGATTCTGCATAATCTGAGGCAACTGTAAGCTTCTTAAGTATCCGGCCTATCTGTAAAACAGCAATCGTTACAAATACTGCCATAATAATCACTATGCTGATTACCATGGCAACTACCTTCTTAATTATAATGCTCTGTGCCTTTGCCTTGGGAATTCCTGAAAATGCTGCTCCACGTAATTCATTATTCTGCACAAACGGAATATAGTATCCAAAATATTCTTCACCATTTACCAGAGCATCTTTCACATAGAGATTTGCTTTTGTTTTTATAAGCTGTTCTTCTATATGTGCATCCATCTTTGTGTTAAGCGCATTATCTATAGATGTCACAGTTCTTACATCGCCATTAAATATGGTAATCTCTGTGTCAGTTTCATCTGCATATGTATCTATCTGAGACTTCATCTCATCAGCATTCATTCCAAGACTTTCACTTATTATACGTGCACCATATGCCGCTGTCTTTAACTCCGTGCCTATCTCATCCTCAATCGTATTATACTGGCTGTATCCGGTGTAAATGCATGAGAACAGCGCAATCATTATACACGGGAATAAAATAAATGACAGTGTCTTTTCCTTAATTCCATATCTGTACTTCTTCTTTTTACCCTTCATAATTTTTACTCTCCTTATATATATTATTTATAAAGTATATTTTAACACTTATTGGATATTGTGCGCAAGGCTAAGTATGTTTTAGGACGAGCATTTTGGGACTGGCGAATGATATAAACATCACACAATCTAATGCTAACTTTAGGTCAAGTGTATTTTGAAAGAAGGTTTTTTATGTATACAATCGGTCAGGTCTCTGCAATGTTTGGTCTTCCTGTTTCTACATTAAGGTATTATGACAAGGAAGGCTTTTTCCCTAATCTGGAACGCAAGGGAAATATCCGTTATTTCAGCGATAATGAATTAGAAGCACTTCGTATTATTGAATGTCTGAAGAAATCCGGTCTTGAGATTAAAGATATAAAGCAATTTTTTTCTTGGTATCTGAAGGCAGCTCCAGCTATGAAAAAAGGAAAGCATTATTTAAAGCCAGAAAATCAGCTGTTGAAACTGAAATCCAGGAGCTTCAAAAAACTCTCTCCCTCTTAAAGTTTAAGTGCTGGTATTATAAAACAGCAACGAAAGATGGTAACGAAGATGCTATAAATGTCATGTTACCTTAATTTCGGCATCTGGAGCCTTTCAGGACAACAAAATTACAGTTCCATCTGTACTTTCGTTGTCCCAATCCACCCCCAATACATTTCTGCCATTCATATATATATGAAATTTAAACCGGAGACCTTTTAATATTCTGCCATCCTTTTGCTCTTCCTCATAGATAAACACATCAGACAGGAAGCTCTTCAAAAATGTCTTCTTTTCCAGATCTGTAAATTTATCATACAGCTTATCAAAGAATAAAAGGAACTGGTAAACATTATCTTCTGAGATTTTGTCCTGCCTGATATTATATAGTCTTGTTTCGACTTCTTCCATGGCATCCTCAATATCAGTGATTTCATCATATAGCTTGTCCAAACGTTCCTGCATGTCATTATATTTTTTGTCATAATTATTATCGGATACAGATAAATGATCCATCTGGTCAGCAAGCCTGTTTTTCGCCCCGGTTGTCTGGTTCAGTCTGTCTTTTAATCCATCATATTCTCTGTCAAGCTCCGAAGTATCAATGTTGCTTCCTATCTGCTTACGGATTTCCTGCTCAAACTTTGGATTCTTCACAAATTTGCGGATAATTTCCTCAACTGCTGCATTAATCCTGTCCTCATTCCACTGTCTTTTATAAGTACAGCGGTGTCCGTCCACAAGCTTCCTGTGTTTGCAGGCATAATAAAAATAATCTTTATAATAGCCTCCATCCGGATGCTTCTTGCGGTTTACATTGCCATACATACCGCTTCCACAGACAGGACACTTAATAATTCCGGATAAAATATGCTCATGTTCAAGGCTGTGCGTTTTTACCTGTAAAACACCTGTCTCCTGACGCTTTCTGTGTGCCTGATTCCACATTTCTTCTGATATGATTGCCTCATGGATTCCATCACTTAACAAGTAATCCTTTTGTTTTACGATATGATATTCATTCCTTGTTCCCGGAATCTTCTCATTTTTTCTTCTGCCAAATGCAAGCTTGCCACAATATATCGGATTGTCCAGCACACCCTTGACGAATGATGTAGAAAAACCTTCGATTGTGTTATTCTGGCGAAGCTTTTTCTTATAACCACTGTTATTTAAAAATGCAGCTATCGCAGCCATTCCCATCGTTGTATTGACGAATTTATCATATATAATACGGATAATCTCTGCCTCATCCTCTGCAATGATAAGCTCACCATTTACCAGCTGATAGCCATATGGTGCAAATCCGCCGTTCCATCTGCCTTCTCTCGCTTTCTGTCGGCGGCATTCCATTGTCTGGACAAGGATATTCTCACGCTCTATCTCTGCTACCGCAGATAACACAGATATCATCAGCTTCCCGGCATCCTTAGAGCTGTCAATCCCATCCTCTACACAGATAAGATTAACCCCATAATCCTGCATTTTCTGCAATGATGATAAAACATCTGCTGCATTTCTTCCAAATCGTGACAGCTTAAATACCAGCACATAATCAACATTGTCTTTGCCACTTTCTATATCCGCAAGCATCTGCTCAAACTGTGGTCTGCCTTCCACACTCTTACCCGATTTACCCTCATCCGAATATTCCCCGACGATAGACATTTCCTGATACTCTGCGTATTTTCTAAGCTTGTCCTTCTGTGCATCAAGACTGTAACCATCTACCTGCACGGAAGTGGAAACTCTTGTATATATGTAACATTTCTGCTGTTTTTTCATCAGATGTTATCTCCTTTTTACTTCCTTGGAAACCTCTTTAATGCTTTCAAGATATGCTTTTTCGACTGGTGTTAAAGTAATCTCCTGATATTTTCTGTATTCTGACTTTGCTTTCTCCAATGCCTGTTTATGACTTACAGAACCGGAACCAGTTAAAAGCTTTCTGTTTCCTGATGACAACACACTATCCAGCTGCTTTACATAATCATCCATATACATAGGTTTATGTTCAATTGCATTAATTTCTGCCAAATCAAAATAACCAGATACAAGATTGTTTAATACTTTGAGTTCATTTTCTTCAAGATAATTCTTTGCAATTCCTATATCCTTTAATGCTGGTAATTCACCTGAAAATGAAGTAAGTCCCATAAATGGCTTTTCTGCATCTGCCCGCTGATATATGACCTCTGCCGCAGTATGACCATGTGCTGCATAGTGAAGTTTATTCTGAACAATTTTAAAGAATCTAACAGACTCTTCGCTATGAGGATTGTAATCTACACTCGTAGCATACAAATCAAGGACCTGACGATACAAGACCTTTTCTGAAGATCTGATATCCCTGATTCTGTCAAGTAACTCTTTCCAGTAATTTCCTCCACCATTTCCTTTCAGTCGCTCGTCATCTATCGTAAAACCCTTAATCATATATTCTTTTAATCTCTGTGTCGCCCACTGTCTAAATCTTGTTGCAATCACTGATTTAATTCGGTATCCAAGAGAGATAATCATATCTAAATTGTAATAAGTAACATTATATGTTTTTCCATCATCTGCAGTTGTTCGGAATTTCCGAACAACTGAATCCTTATCCAATTCCCCATCTTCGAATATATGCTTTATATGTTCACTTATATTTGATTTACTACATTGATATAATTCAGTAAGCTGCTGTTGTGTCAGCCATACTGTATCATCTTCTATTTTAACTTCTATATTTGTCTGTCCATCATCAGTCTGATATATAAGTATTTCCCCATATTCATCGGTTCCAATTTTATCTGCCATATCGCCGCTCCAATCCATTACTTCTTAGTTATAAAATGTGAACGCATGCGTTCACTATTGTCCCAACTAAATTTTATCATCATTCCAACCTCTGTTCAACCAAAACTTTTTCCGTTATACAGTGCAAAATAAAAGAGACTCCACTCACCATGAATGAAGCCTCCTGATA